>Ga0209395_1006625_pt1 | contig 12443 bp, 10 predicted proteins | sample GOMGulsemesocosm_3_FD_184635 | JGI IMG/M metagenome (GOLD analysis project Ga0209395, IMG submission 184635) | Methane-oxidizing microbial communities from mesocosms in the Gulf of Mexico - GOM9D Gulf of Mexico (SPAdes) (version 2) | ecosystem: Environmental > Aquatic > Marine > Cold seeps... | reverse complement strand
ATTAGCGATTTTGTGATATAAATGAGCTAGATCATAAAAATTCGTGCTTGTCAGAGATTGAGATTGAAAGGGAATGTATGTTAAGAATTAAGTGTGAAGTGACGTTGTTAGAGTCGTATACAGAGACTGTATTTAACGTGAAACTAAAACCAGAGCAGAAGGTTGAGTTTCAGGCAGGACAGTATCTAATGGTAGTCATGGCAGAAGACGACAAGCGCCCATTTTCTATTGCTTCAAGCCCAAGTAATGATGATGTTTTAGAATTACACATTGGTGCATCAGAGCAAAATTCATATGCAATGCAAGTAGTGGAAAGACTAAAATCAGGCACTATAGAAGTTGAACTACCAGGCGGTAATGCTGGTTTAAGAGAAGACTCAGAACGTCCTTTAATATTGATTGCTGGCGGTACAGGTTTCTCTTACACTAAATCAATTTTAGAGCGTGCGGTAGAAGTTAATCAACGTCCTATTTCATTATATTGGGGTGCGCGTGAAGCATCGCATTTATATGCATTTTCGTTGGCTCAAGAGTTAGCAGACGCACATCCACAGGTAACTTTCATTCCTGTTGTCGAAACAGCGCCAGAGCAATGGACTGGTAAAGTTGGTCAGGTGCATAAAGTTGTGATGGAAGATGTGACTGATTTAGCTGCATGTGATGTTTACATTGCGGGTCGTTTTGAAATGGCTGGTGCAGCGCGTACTGACTTTGCTCCGCTTGGCGTTAAAGAACATTTATATGGCGATGCATTTGAATTCATTTAATTGATAACGAATGTACTCGTATTAAAAAAGCCGTAACAAATGTTACGGCTTTTTATTATGTTAAATATCAGACTGGCTTAATGCTGAGTTGTACGATTAAGCTTGTTGATGATAACTTAAGCTTTGTTTATACGTTGTATTTGCATCATTAACGAGACCTAGTTTTTCGTAAGCATGCGCTAATGCACTATACGCAGAGGTAGAGGGTGATTGACTGATACCTTGGCTTAACTCTTCTACAGCTTCGCTCCAACGACCTTCTTTTACCATTAACTGACCAATACATACTGCTAATAAACCTGAGCCTTCGCGGCTGTTCTGCAAACGCTTAAGACGTTCGATGAGCGCATGATAATCGCCAAGATTTAATTTGGGTGTTAGGCTGATCAGTTCTGGATACAGTTCATTACTTAATGCATCCATCATCAGCAGATAAGCTGATTGGTGGTCGTTACGTCCGATTAACAGGTTGGCTGTTTCTGCTAGATAGCGCCCGTCATGCTTAAGTGCTTTTGGTAAGGCACTCCAAGTATCAAGTAATCCAGTGCTGCCTTGTTGTTTAGCTACTTCACCTAAATGTTGGAAATGACTTTGTTTACGTAGTTCATCTGCTTCGCCAGAAGAAAGTAACTTTTGTTTTTGTAATGCTGGAATAAGGGTGAGTAACTGGCCCCATTCTTTTCTTTCAATACAGACAGCTTTAAACATCGTTAGCACGACTTTATGCTTCGGGTGTTTATCATGTAACGCTGATAGTGATGCAAATGCTTGTTCAAATTGCTGCTGCTCAATTTGCAATTTAGCTTGTGTGATCTCGACAGCAAGGATGTTTTTATCTGCATTCTTGTGTGCTAATAATAAATACTCATCACGCTTTTCTGCGTTGCCAAGACCTTGTGCAGATTGTGCTGCTGCAAGGTAGTTTAACACTGGGACTTGTGCTTTTTTGGCTGCTTTTAAGGTTAACGTTTCTGCTTTTTTAAAGTCACCGCTGGCTAATGCTAAAATACCTTTTTCAGTTTGTATTTTAGCGCGAGCTTGATGATAGCGATTAAACCAACCTAGGCTGTGAGTCAGTTTATTGATTAGTGCTTCAAATCCTAATAAAGAAAAATAGAAAGCAATCACCATTACTACGGCACTACTGACTGTTGCATCGATGACGTAATCGCCGGCTGCAATCATCACATAACCTTTATTACCCATTAAATATGGGGCTCCGATTGCACCTGCAAGAAGCAGCGCGATTAATACTATAAATCTAACCATTTTATCTGCCTCCGTTTATTTTGTGCTTGTGCTATTGGTTAATTCGTTGATTTTACGATCTCTGATGGTTGTTTGGATCAGTGCCGCACTGTTTAGTTTTGCAGGGTATTTCGTGGTAATCGTTGCTTTGCTCAATGTATCAAGACTTGCTAGCATACTTTTTGCAGCGGGTTGATTTACATCGTAATAACGCTTAATCCAAGTTTTTGCTGTTTTCAGTGCATGCTTGAATTTAGCTTGGTCTTGACGGTATATTGCGAGCTCTGCTTGCAACAGTTGCGTTTTTAGATTTTCAGTTAAATACCAAGCGGCTTGTGGTGATAGTAGGGCATCAACTGAATTATCTTGGCGACGGATAGTGATAAAGTTATCACTGAAAGATTGCCATGACTTAGCGAGATTCGCTTTCCAGTCTGAACTATTACTTGATAATTCGCTGTTTGTTTTCACTACATCAGGGCGAGTAAAGCCAGCTAATACGAGGTTATCCACTTCTTCTGCTTGAATCGCGAGTTTCAGTGCTAAACCATCATGATCAATACGCGGTAATTTTGTCAGCGTAGCAATGTCTTGTTCAATCACTTTACGTAGTGGTAATAAGCTCGGATCATTTAATTGTGTTAAACGACGACTCGCAGATGATAATAACGCTAAGCTGGTATCAATATCTTGCTCTAGCGCTATTTTGCGGCCGGCGATACGAATTAAGTATTCCGCTTCTGCGAGCATCCATTCATTGGGGTTGCGCATTTTAAGGTTCGCGACCGCCAGTTGTACGGTTTCGAGTTGTGCTGCGGTTAGCTTTTCACTGTCTTGGATCTGGCCAAGCTGTTGCGTTGTTTGCTTTAATTGGTTCGCAACAGTTTGTTTGTCTTCGTTTAACTGCAGACGTAGTGATTGCTGGGTATCTTTTTGATCTTGCAACTGTGCTTGTAGTTTTGTTAGCATTTGTTGCTGAAGTTGGTTTTGCTGATGGCTATGATAATAGAGACCTGCGCCAAGGCCTAGCGTTAACAGTATCGCCACCGCACCAGTGACAACACCAGCTTTACTTGCTGATTTACCTTCCGTTGTAATCGTGTCTGATGAGTCAACAATGCCTTTGTTCATTGTTTTAGTATTGGCATTTTGACTGTTCTTTTTCTTATCTGTCATTTAGCTTATTCCTATCTGCATATCCAATTGCTTAACAGCATTAAATAATGAATTATTTGATGCACCACTAGCAATGGTGACGTGTTCTATTCCTAACGCCCGAGCAAGTGCTGCTATTCGTTGGCTAGGAACAATAAAGTGTAAGTTTAGTACCCAAGGTAACGCTGTGTAGGGTATCGTTTTTATTAGGTTACCGAGAATTTCACCGCTAGTGATAATAACACTATTAATGGCGAATTGTTGCCACTTATTAATCAACAACTCTGGCTCGTAGTCGGGGGAAGAGCGTTGATAAACTTCACAATATGTCACGTTAGCGGTGCGTTGTGTGAGATCTTCCGCCATCGTCTCTCGACCACCATTACCGCGTAGAATAACAATGTTCTTATGTTCTACTGCCGTATTAGTTAGTAGTTTTAACACCCCTTCGCTATCATGTGTCTGGGGTATTTTGGCGTGATTTACACCGTATTTTTTCCAGCGTAATGCTGTTGTTGGACCCACTGCAATGTAATTTAAATGCTGTGGCCACGTCTTATTTTCTTGCATTAGACTGCTGTTAGCATAATTTACAGCATTATCGCTTATCGCAATAATATAGTCATCGGGCTGTAATTTTTCCAGTAATGAACTGACTTTATTAAACTGCTGCCCTGCGGAGATATCAATAAACGGACAACATAAGGCAGCACCATTGGCTGCCTCAATTTGGCGAGCAAGTTGCTCGCCTTTAACACGTGGGCGAGTGATTAGCGCCCTGATTTTCATGCGTCTGCGTTATTATAAACAGATGCTAAAATTTCTTTTGCACCTTGTGCAAGTAATTTATCTGCAAGTGTTAGTCCCAGTTGGCGTGCATTTTTACGGTCTCCACGGATTTCTGCGCGAATGACTTCAGTGCCGTCTGGTTTACCAACAAGTCCACGTAGCCATAACTCATCACCGTCGATTAGCGCGTAACTTCCGATTGGTACCTGGCAACCACCTTCAAGCGCTAGGTTCATCGAACGTTCTGCCATTACTCGGTCACTGGTTAAAGCATCATTCAAAGGTGCTAATATTGCTTTTACACGTTCATCATCAACGCGACATTCAATGCCTACAGCACCTTGACCTACAGCGGGTAGACTTTGCTCTGGCTCAATGTAGCTAGCAATACGGTATTCCATATCCAAGCGTTTAAGACCTGCTGCTGCAAGAATAATGGCGTCATAATCTTTATTATCAAGCTTGTTTAAACGTGTGTTAACGTTGCCACGTAAGTTCATTATTTTTAGATCTGGACGTGCTTCACTTAGTTGACATTCACGACGTAAACTACAGGTACCAACGATTGCACCTGGTGGTAACTCTTCTATTTGGCGGTAAGTATTTGAAACAAATGCATCACGTGGATCTTCACGTTCACAAATGACTTCTAAGCCTAAACCTTCTGGAAATGCAACGGGTACGTCTTTCATTGAATGCACGGCAATATCAGCACGGTTTTCAAGCATTGCTACTTCAAGTTCTTTTACAAAAAGACCTTTACCGCCTACTTTTGCTAAAGGCGTATCTAAAATAATGTCACCTTTGGTTACCATTGGAATTAATTCAACGGTAAGGTTTTGATGAATCGCTTCTAGACGTGCTTTTACATATTCAGCTTGCCACATTGCTAATGGGCTTTTACGGGTTGCAATTCTTAGTGTTTCAGTAGCCATTTTATTTCCAAATTTAACTAGATTGGCTAAATATTAACAGATTTAATCCGTTAATGGTTGATCTAAGATGGGGTTATTTGTAAAAAATACACCTTATTTCATCACGTAATCACATACATAATTGAGCTAAAAGCAGTGCGTTATTCTGTGGGTTCAAGTGTGCTAGGTAAATAAGGGAGAGGTTAAGATAATGATTTATACTGTGGGTGATTAAGCTGCAGCGTGTACTGCTGCAGCTTAATCAATTAATGACGATCAGCTAGTCGCAATTAAGGCGGAATGCTTTATGGCTTTTTTTGATGTGTTGCTTAATATTGCCAAGCACCGTTTTAACTTCACCTTTTGATGTTGCGTCTTGCAACTGGTTAAAAAGGGACGTTAATTTGTCCATACCTTGCAGATAAGCCATATGTTGCATATGGGTACTATGATCCATACCTTCCATGCCTTTCATATTAGCCATATTGCTGTGGTCCAACCCTTCCATGTCTTTCATATTAGCCATGTTGCTGTGGTTCAACCCTTCCATGCCTTTCATATTATCCATGTTGCTGTGGTCCATACCTTTCATGTCTTTCATGTTAGCCATGTTGCTGTGGTCCATACCTTCCATGTCTTTCATATTATCCATGTTGCTGTGGTCCATACCTTTCATGTCTTTCATATTAGCCATGTTGCTGTGGTCCATACCTTTCATATTTGGCATGTCTTGTTGCAGTTTTAGTGGTATTTCATCTTTGGCCTTTGCACTGCTCGCCAATAATTTGGTTAGCTGAGCTTGCATTTCAGCTTGGTCATTACGCTTAAAGGCGCCGACATAGGCTTTTAAATCATCACTCATTTCTGTCATGACACTGCCCAGTTGGGTATCTTTACAATGGCCGTCTTCATCGCCGTGGGCAAAAACCGGTGAACTGAGGGCGGCGCTAAGTGCGATTGCTATTGTTATTTTTTTAAACATCATTTTGCTTCCTTAATTATATAAATTTTATTTATTTGCTGTTACTACATCTTGCTCGTCGATCATTTGGGACTTTAAGCTGATTGATTTCCACAGATAGAAAGAGGCTGGTAATACTAATAGTGTCAGGATAATTGCTGAAACCATGCCGCCAATCATTGGTGCTGCAATACGCTGCATGACTTGAGAGCCGGTGCCGTCACCATACATAATGGGAATTAAGCCGATAATCACGGTTGCTACTGTCATCATAATGGGACGAACACGTAATCCTGCACCATCCATGACTGCTTGCTGTAATTTGGCCTTGGTGAAATTGCCAGCCGCTTGTGCGCTTGCTAATGATTGGTTCAAATAAACCAGCATTATCACGCCAATTTCGACGGAAACACCTGCTAGGGCGATAAAACCAACACCGACGGCAATCGAGAAATTGTAGTTGAGTAAATATAACAACCAGATACCACCAATCATGGCTAATGGCAGGGTGCCGAGGATCAGTAATACTTCGCCTACACGTCTAAAGGCGAGATACAGTAGCAACACTATGATGGCGAGTGTTGCTGGGATCACCACGGATAGGGTGTCTTTGGCTCGTTGCATATATTCGTATTGTCCCGACCAGGTAATTGAATAACCCGCGGGTAATACTAATTGTTCTGCTACTGCTTGCTGGGCATCGACCACATAAGAACCGAGATCTCGGCCTTCGATATCCACATAAATCCAACCATTCGGACGGGCGTTTTCAGTTTTAATCATCGGCGCACCGTCTTCGACGTAAATAGTTGCTACATCACTTAAGGCGATTCTTGCACCTAATGGTGTGATCAGCGGTAATAATTTCATTTGCTCAATACTGTCTCGATAAGATTGAGGGTAACGAATATTTACCGGGTAACGCTCTAATCCTTCAATGGTTTGAGTGACGTTAACGCCGCCTACTGCTGTGGATATGACCTCTTGTACATCCGCAATATTCAGTCCATAGCGCGCTGCTTTTTTACGCTCGATATCAATTTTCACATAACGTCCGCCAACGACTCGTTCTGCATAAGCGGATGCGGTACCGGGAACGTTAAGTAAGATTTTTTCTATCTGTTTACCTATTTTTTCAATCTCAACGAGTTTTTCACCCGCGACCTTGATACCAATTGGCGTTTTGATACCAGTCGCCAACATGTCGGTACGGGTTTTGATTGGCATGACCCAAGCGTTAGTTAAACCCGGAAATTGCACTAATTTATCGAGTTCTTGACGTAAACCCTCAGAGGTCATCCCTTCTCGCCACTCTGCTTTGGGTTTTAACGTGATGAAGGTTTCAATCATGGTTAATGGTGCGGCATCGGTGGCTGTTTCAGCGCGACCGGCTTTACCCCATACACGTTCTACTTCGGGTACGGTTTTGATTAATTTATTGGTTTGCTGTAATAACTCTCGGGCTTTACCTATGCTGATGCCGGGATACGTCGTTGGCATATACATGAGGTCACCTTCATCAAGCGGTGGAATAAATTCGCTGCCGATCTTATTCACGGGATAAAAGCCGATAGCGACCAGGCCAAACACGATACAAAGTAGCAATACTGGCGCTTTGAGTGACAATGCCAATACCGGACGGTATATCGCAATTAAACCACGGTTGATTGGGTTTTTATGCTCAGGTAAAACCTTACCGCGAATGAAGTAACCCATTAAAATAGGTACTAAGGTCACAGCCAGTCCAGCTGATGCCGCCATCGCATACGTTTTAGTAAAGGCGAGCGGGGCAAACATTTTACCTTCTTGGCCTTCCAGTACGAATACGGGCACGAAGCTAAAGGTAATGATCAGTAACGAGAAGAATAATGCTGGCCCCACTTCTGCAGCTGCTTTACTGATGACTTGCCAACGGTTCTTATCTGTTAATGGGGTTTTCTCTATATGTTTATGGACATTTTCGACCATCACAATCGCCCCATCAACCATGGCACCAATGGCTATCGCGATCCCACCCAGTGACATGATATTGGCATTAATGCCTTGCCATGACATGACGATGAAGGCAACGAGAATGCCGATTGGTAAACTGACTAATACGACTAATGAACTGCGAATATGGAAGAGGAATAATGCGCAAACCACAATAACGACAAGAAACTCTTCCAATAATTTTAGATAAAGGTTTTCGACCGCATTATCGATTAATGTTGAACGATCATAAGTAGGAACAATTTCAACACCTTCCGGTAACGAGGCTTGTAATGTTTGTAGTTTTTCTTTGACTCCGGCAATTACGTCACGGGCATTTTCACTGTAGCGCATGACAATAATGCCACCAACTACTTCGCCTTCACCGTTTAATTCGGAAACGCCACGGCGCATCTGTGGACCCAATACAATATCAGCCACATCACCTAATAATAATGGGGTGCCGGTATTACTGAGTTTTAAGGGGATATTTTTCAAGTCATCGATTGAGCTGATATAACCATTTGCACGCACCATGTATTCGGCTTCGGCCATCTCGATGACGCTGGCACCGGCTTCCTGATTACTACGTTTAATCGCGTTAGTGATTAATGATAATGGGATCTGGTAACTGCGCAGCTTATCAGGGTTTACACTGATCTGATATTGCTTAACCATACCGCCGACAGTCGCGACTTCCGATACACCGGGTACTGTCTGTAATTCATATTTTAAAAACCAATCTTGTATACTGCGCAGTTGGCTTAGATCGTGATTACCGCTGGTATCAGTTAGCGCGTACGAATATACCCAACCCACACCCGTTGCATCTGGACCCAGTGCTGGTTTTGCTGTGCTGGGTAGATTCGGAGTCACTTGCGATAAATATTCTAAAACACGCGAGCGAGCCCAGTACATGTCAGTACCATCATCAAAGATAACGTAAACATAAGAGTCACCAAAGAAAGAGTAACCGCGCACTGTTTTGGCGCCGGGCACCGATAACATCGCCGTCGTTAGTGGGTAGGTGACCTGATCTTCAACAACTTGTGGTGCTTGCCCTGGATAAGTGGTTTTAATGATAACCTGTACATCAGAGAGATCTGGGATGGCATCAATCGGGGTATTTTTGATCACAAAGCTACCGTAGATAAGGACGACCAAAGTGGCCAGTAATACCATGACTCGATTGTGTATCGACCATTCAATTATTTTTTTGATCATTACAGTTCTCCTGCATCATCGAAGTCTAACCAAGCTAAATCATCTTCAACAGCGGGCTTGGTTGTTTTCGACATCGCCTTATCGCTCATGCTGTCCATATTCATCGAGCTATGATCCATTCCTGCCATTGCATCATGATCCATCTTGCTATAGTCCATCGCCATACTACTGTTGTTACTGGTTGTTGGCGGACCAATACGGCTGAAATCTGCGGTTAAGCTTGATTCTGAATCCAACAGGAACTGTGCACTGGTAACGACTTCATCACCATTTTTAAGCCCGGTTAATACTTCAACATAACCAGCAGACTCTCTGCCTAAGGTGATCTTGATTGATTGATATTGGCCGTTACCTTTGGCGAGTACGATACGGTCAAAGGTACCTGAGCGGATGATGGCTTCTCGTGGCACTTGGACTGCGTTAGTTTGCTGTTGGCTGCTAAGTGTTAACGTTGCAAACATGTTTGGTTTTAATTGCTCATCAGGGTTGGCTATTTTTACTCTGACTTTTAGGGTGCGGGTTGCTGCATTTAATTCTGGGTAAATATAATCTACTTCTCCCTGCCACGTTTGACCTGGGAAGCTATCTACCTGCATTTTCGCTTTGTCACCGATTTGAACCTGACCGGCTTGAGATTCAAAAATTTCGGCTTGTAACCATATTTCCGTTAATAGTCCCGCTTCAATTATCTGTGCTGAAGGCGTGATGTAAGCCCCTTCACGGATCGTAAGTTCAGTGATGTAACCGGATTCAGGGGCAGATATCGTGACATTTTGGATCACTTTTTGAGTTCGGGTGAGCTGCTTAATCTGTGCTTGGTTTATGCCCAATGCAGACAAACGATGTGTTGCCGAGGTAATGAGAATTTTATTACCAATACGCAGTGTGTTGAGTAACTCTTCTTGCGCTTTAATAAGCTCTGGTGAATATAAGGTTAATAGTGGCTGTCCTTTTGTGACGTACTCACCAGTATTGTTGATGTAGAGTTTATCAACCCAACCCGACACACGACTGTTAATTTGCCATAACGAATCTTGATTAAATTCCAGCATACCAACGGTATTAATTTGCGTAACGAAAGGGCGAAGTTGTGCTTGTTGTGTCCGCACGCCTAAATTATTTTCGACACGTGATGAAATTGTCACTAAGCCCGCATCGCTTGCTGTTGTGGCATCTTTGTATACTGGGATTAAATCCATGCCCATGGGTGATTGGCCGGGTTTATCGCGGCGGTAATTGGCATCCATCGGGGCAACCCAATATAACGGTTCTTGGTCGGCTTTGTTTTGCGTTGCTGTTGTTTGTGATTTTTTAGCATAAACAGGGACTAAATCCATGCCCATGGGTGATTGGCCGGGTTTATCGCGACGGTAATTGGCATCCATTGGCGCGACCCAATACAGGATCTCAGGTTCTGCGCTAATTGTATTCGTTGTTGCTTGTGTACTAAACCAAGTACCTGCTGCAAGGCCCAATGCTAATGTAATTGAGCTGGTAAGTAATGTTTTCATGTCGGCCTCTATAATGCTTGAAAATAACGAATGCGAGCTAAGGTTTTTAAATTTTGAAAGTGCAGTTGCTGGTATTCAAGCGTGAGTGCTTGTTCATCCATTAATGCTTTAATGACTTGTTCAAAATCATTGGTATTGGCTTGATAACCTTGTATTGCTGCATCACTATTGGCTTTGGCTTGCACTAGAAGGGTGTCTTGGTAGCGTTGCATTCTGGCCTTAGTATTACTGAAATTAGCGATAGCACCATTTAATATGCCATTGAATTTAATCAGTAATAGATCCTTTTCCGCCTGTTTAATACCTTTTCCTTGGGTTGCTGCAATAACAACTTGGTCTTGGCGATTACTGGTGAATAGCGGAATATTCATGGAGACTGAACCACTGATTAAATCACTGCGACTAGATCCAGTCGCCATATCGATTGTTTCACGATGACCGTAACCAATATCAACTTTAAAGGCAGGTTTATAGGATTCATTGGCAGTGGCTATATTATTTTGAGCAACGTCAATGGCTTGTTGCGCGGCTAATACCTGTGGGTGATCAGCCAGTAATTTATAATGTTTTAGATCTGCTTGCTGTGCATATTCAAGGCTTTGTGGCCACGTTGGGAGTTGCGAATCAAATTCATCAAACGCTTGTGGACCAATCCAAGAGACGAGTTGCCCACGCAGTGCTTGTTCTTGCTGAGCAAAGGCGGCAATTTTGTCATCAAATTTGGCGAGTTCTAATTCTGCTTTAATCAGATCTTGGTTTTGGCGGTAACCTAACTCAAATTGACGATAGAGATTGGTTACATGCTGACTAAATAATTGCTGATTTTTGGCTAGAATAGTTTGAGCTATTTTGGCAAAGCGAATATCAAACCATAATTCTCGGATCTGTAGTTTTAATTCTAATTGGCGATTCTCTGCGAATTGCATGCTCTGTTGTGCTTGTAGCGAGAACCCTTTGGCCGTTAATTTCAGGGTATCACCCGCTGAAAATTGCTGTGATAAACCAAGACTAAATTGGGTCATGGGATCATCGGATAACGAGAAGCTATCAACAGGCACATTGGCTAAACCGAACTTAATCATCGGGTCTGCAAGTTGCGATTGGCTAATGCCTTGTGCTTTTAAACGTGCCTGTTGTGCACTGTATAAGATTGCTGAAGGATCGCGTTGTAGCGCAATGTCTTCTGCAATAGACAGCGTTAATTGTTGAGCATTGGCATTTATAGTCAGTAATGCGAATAGCCCCAAATAAATTTTGGATGGCATTATATTTCCTTAATTAATTGATTTTTAAAAGTTATTAAAATCAGCTAATCAGAGGAGGTCGATAGAGGCTATCTTGGTATTGTTGTAGAGGTGGGGTTAACTCGTAACGTAGCGAGTTATTTTGTTTATAGGTGTCAACGAACAGTTTATGGTTATTAATAAAAGAGATGACGCTGATGCTAGTACAGTCATTGCAGGGTGTTTTGTCACAACAGTCTAGATTAGCACTTTCGATTATTGGATCGCTTGGCGCTAAGCACCCATTAGTTTGAGGATTGGTATGTTGCATTGATGACATTTCTTGCATATCACAAGGCATATTCGCGAGCATAGCATGCTGGCCCATTGCCTGAAGCGGTAATGAGAATGTGTTGATTAAGATTAATAAAATCAATAACACTATACGCATGAAAAAAGACACATCACAAAAGTTAAAAATAATGAATATGGCAGAGAGTATAATCTTTACTTTAAGGGGAAGGTCAAGTGTTGAAGTGATTATATTGGTAGGTAAATTTTAGGTATAAAAAAACCTCGATAAACGAGGTTTCTTTATTTATTCTTGTAAGAAAGTGGTGGGCTGTGAAGGATTTGAACCTTCGACCAATTGATTAAAAGTCAACTGCTCTACCAACTGA
>Ga0209395_1006624_pt1 | contig 12444 bp, 15 predicted proteins | sample GOMGulsemesocosm_3_FD_184635 | JGI IMG/M metagenome (GOLD analysis project Ga0209395, IMG submission 184635) | Methane-oxidizing microbial communities from mesocosms in the Gulf of Mexico - GOM9D Gulf of Mexico (SPAdes) (version 2) | ecosystem: Environmental > Aquatic > Marine > Cold seeps... | reverse complement strand
CCATTCTTTTTTGCTTATCTATTTATCAATAATATCATCATGAAAAACCACGACCGTAATCACGGGTGATTCCGTTATTCAAGTTAAGCGTGAGTTCAAGTCCCATTAGCCCCCCATTCTTTTTTGCTTATCTATTTATCAATAATATCATCATGAAAAACCACGACCGTAATCACGGGTGATTCCGCTATGCTAGTTAAGCGTGGGGTCAAATCCCTTTAGCCACCCCATTCTTTATACTCCAAAGTATTAATAAATATTTTGATTAGAAAGCAAACCACTTAATTTCATATGGACTTTTAGTAGAGTACATACCAACATGTTTTGTATAAGGCTTTAATTCGATGTTCTGCGTTTTTTTATTAGGACGCTGGCCTTGTATCGGATCAATTTGAGCGTATACCTCTCCTTCAAAAATAGACAAAAATCCAGCGTCCATTGAATGCTCTACAAATCCTAGGTTCATGTATAACCTGACCTGTTTGCCATCACGTATTGCTTTAATTAAGTTATCAATTGAACCCGACATTGCTTTCTTATCTGCTCCTTGATGATAAAGCAGTTGATAGTCTATGCTTTCATGTCCTGAGGCAGTTATCGAAAAAGAGATGAGTAGTGCAAATAAGACAGTTTTCATTAAATATTTCCCGTTAATTTATCACTTTCACCGAATGAAAGTTTTCTTCTTTTTAAAATGAGTTGCTGTGAGATGAATTATATTCTTAATAACTAAGGGCTACTGCTTCTATGTATAGCCAGCACATCGTCTTCTAACATGGGACCAATCACCTTAACTTTGCGGCCACCCGCTTTTAACACATCTTTACTTGGAATGTTAAAATCTATTGCTGGATTATCATTACCAAATTCTTGATAAAAACGTGATTTGCTTAGGCCAAAAACTAATGTGCTGATACCTGACCAAAATATGGCTGATGAACACATAGGGCAAGGCTCATCACTGGTGTAAATGCTACACTGATTCAAGAATTCTGTATCGTAGCGTTTTGATGCTTCTCGTATCAGATTAATTTCAGCATGGCCAAGGCAATCATATTCAGTAATAACAGTATTCTCCCCTTCCATAATCACTTTGCCATCGCCGTCAACTAAAACGCAACCATAAGCTAAATTACCATTTGCTTTTGAGCGCTTAGCGACTTCTATTGCTTTTTTTACTAATGCTTCGTTCATAAATAACCCCTTAATTTAATAACATTCATCTCATCAAAATAAATTATCCCAGCGATATCACTTTTGGATGCATTTATCTTCCTTCATTTATTTCTATGTGTAGTGCTTAAACGAATCAACACCGTGATTCGTCCTTCAACGTTTCGAAGTCGCTATTTTATTACTGACTTTCCAGCCTTGTTCCAATTTAAGCAATAATAAGTAATCGGTATAAAGCTTCTCTCCCATGGCAACATGCGCTTTAACCACGGCGGTATCGCCGGTAATATCGATAGAGATTATTTTACCAACTCGGTCATGAGGGGTGCCAGATTTAAACATGGAGACGTATTTATCTCGGGGCATACGGACTAGCTTTCCTTCTCGGACAAATTGCAGCTCTAAACTAGGTAAAAAAGCTTGGTTGATTAATTCAGGTTTTCCTTGAGCCGTACCATCAAAATAGTTTTGTACCACTTGTGAAACCTTTTGACGATCATCAACCGCAAATACGTTTTGGCTTATGACTAACGCCAAGCCCCATAAAGTAATCTTTAACTGAGTTGTAAGCATTCTTCCTCCTAACAAATCAACTCTCATTTTATTCACCCTAAAGCTGTGATTTTATGGCTTATAAGTAAATTCAATACGATTGCCACTTGGCTCTCTTATCATCATATGTACAGTAGGACCTTGGCCATTAAGTTCAGGACCAAACTCAATCACTACACCATCCACATTTTTAAACCGATGATGTAATTCTTCTAAGTCTTCTTTGCTAGAAACAGCTAAAGCTAAATGATGTAAACCAACATTGTTTTTTCGATCAAACTGAATAGCGCTATCACCATCAGTGACTTGCCAGAGCGTCACAAACATTTTCCCATCTGTTACAAATTTGGCAGGATATGCAGGCTTTTCGCCAGCTAACCTCCACCCTAAGGTTTCAATAAAAAAGACTGTTGTTTGCTCAAGTTTTGAAACGGTTAAACCTAAATGGCTAAGACCCTGTGTCATTACTTTTATTTCTGCACTTTTTATTGGTGAACTCATGATAATTCCTAAAAGTATGTAGATTATTACTGTAAATTTGTTCATTGCATTTTTCTTGTGATTTTGATTGGCTTTACTAAAACAGTTGTGACAACAACTGATAACCGCACGTCAGCAAGCTTGCTAAATCTTTGCACTAATGAATAATTAAATAGTCAATAATGCTTGCCGATTCGTAAAACCATCGCGGGTCTCGTTCATACCCATCAATGCTTAGACAAGCTACTTGCTCATCACCAGAATGTATTAATTCAGAGCGATTAACTGGACTAAGGTGAACGTCTTTTACTTCGGCAGAATTTCTTGAACTTTGAATAGTGCGGTGAGTCTTTTCACAGTTATGACTATTGTCATAAAGATATAAAGATAGCGCTTCAAATGAATTTAATAATGATTGCATTTTTCTAATCCTCGTTCGTTTGCAAAGTAAAGGTTTCCGTTTGAAAAAGCGCTGCAACTCTAAATCATCAGTTACAACGCTAAGGGAGTGGCCACTTATTTGTTATTACCCATAAACCTTAAAATATGGTTAGCAATAACATCGCCGTCTTCTTCTAAGGCAAAGTGCCCTGTATCAAGAATATGAAAATCTAAGTTTTTCAAATCACGTTTGTACGGGTGTGCACCTTCTTCAGGGAAGATATAGTCACCTTTACCCCACACTAATAATGTTGGTGGTTGATGCTCTCTAAAATACTGCTGCCATTCTGGGTAAAGTGCAGGGTTAGTACCATATGAATGAAATAGCTCTAATTGAATTTCTTTATTACCAGGTCTATCTAATTTGGCTTGATCAACAATCCAGTTATCAGGGCTAATGGTTTCTTTATTACGTGTACCAAAGGTGTACTGCCACTCAGTTGCACCAATTGTTAATAATGAATCTTTTAATTTTTTAGCGTTTTCAGGTGATTTATCCTTCCAATAGGCTTTAATTGGGTCCCAAAAATCTCTCAAACCTTCATCATACGCATTACCATTTTGAATAATTAACCCTTGTACGCGCTCTGGATGTGCTGCAGCAATACGAAAACCTATCGGTGCACCATAATCCATCACGTACATGGTGTACTCTTCAGCCCCTACCTTTTGTAAAAAGCTGTCTGTAACTTTTGCTAAATTGTCGAAACTGTATTCAAATTCATTTAAAGCGGGCATTGAACTATTACCAAATCCGGGGTAATCAGGTGCTATCACATGGTATTGTTCTGATAACTTAGGGATCAAATCACGGTACATATGTGATGAAGTTGGAAAGCCGTGTAACAATACGATGGTTTTTTCATTACCAACTCCCGCCTCACGATAGAAAATTTCTTGGTCTTGTACTGTTATCGTTTTGTGAAGTGTTTGAGCTGCTTCTACGTCTGTTATGCCGCTAAAGTTGAACATTAATACACCGGCTGCTGCCATTAAGTAGCTTCTGAATGTATTGCTCTTATCTGATTTTTTAAAAAGTGTTTTCATTTTCATTTTCCTATTTAAATATTAATTTTGCTGTAAGGCAGTTAATAAACCGCTTTTTTCTTTGTTTAGTAATTCTGTAAATCCGCCAATAGCTGTGCCATCGATAAATATTTGCGGATATGTTCTACCTGTTGTTCTAGCGCGTAAATCCTTGATCATTTCCGGTTGTTGATAAACATCGTATTCAATAAACGCTAACCCTTTGTTGCTAAGTATTCGTTTGGCATGTGTGCAATAGCCACAACCAGGGCGAGTGTATATTTCTAATTTTGCCATTCATCCTCCTCGCTAATGCCTTGTACAAGGCGGTGTGCTGTTTTGATGGAGCCATTATCTACAACAACACCATATTGATAAACACCCTTTACATTGAATCATTATCAACATAGTATTGACAATAATGTTTTATGAGGGATTTCTATGGATACATTAGATGGGCTTAAAACGGTGGTGGCCGTTGTAGAAACATCATCATTCACAGCAGCAAGTGAAAGACTTGGCATGTCAAAAGCATTGGTAAGTAAATACGTTGGTGAGGTTGAAAATGGTTTAGGTATTCGATTGTTTAATCGAACCACCAGACAGCTTGCCTTAACAGAAGCTGGACGACGATACTATGAACAAGCAGTAACCTTACTTGAACAGTTTTCGGCTATGGTCGACGATGTTACTGATGAGCAAATAAGCCCACGCGGCCTCATACGAATCAGTGCCCCCGTTACTTTTGGCGAAATGAAATTAGCACCATTACTTACGGAATTTTCTAATCTCTACCCTGAGTTAAAAGTTGAGCTGATATTAACTAATCGAGCTATCGACATGCTAGAAGAAGCTATAGATGTGAGACTTCGAATAGGGGGTGTTGATGATTCAAATATGATCGCTAGACACCTTAAAACTTATCCTCTCATATTATCTGCCGCACCTAGCTATATTCAACAATATGGTTTACCCAAATCGCCTCCAGAAATTGCAGAACATCGTTGCATTATCGACAGTAATTTCCGAGTAGGTAAACAGTGGCCTTTTATCTCCCCAGAAGGTGACTCAGCAACAATCGATGTTAGTTCTTCAATGGCAGCGAATAGTCCGCAAGCGGTTAGAGAAATGGCCATTACGGGTGGCGGTATTGCTATGGTACCCAACTTCATCGTTGAAGATGCTATTGACGATGGTCTACTTTTACCGATACTACCCGAATACACCACTTTAGAATTTGGTTTATATGCAATTTACCCACACAGAAAATATATCGCCAAAAAAGTCAGGTGTTTTATTGATTTTGCTTTAGATAAGTTTGCAGATAAATAAAAAGCCTAAGTTGTAGTAACAAACCACAATTTTTCTGACGAATAAATAGACTTCAATGTTAATAAATGTTGAATACATAATTCAATCATCCATGGACAACCTCACAAGTCTATGTAGAACAGGCTAACGAAGTAGACCATTACGCCTTAAATTTAATGGTGCAATGGCTAGTGAGCTTTAATGGGTTCTTTGTTTAACTAACCCTGTTCATAAAAGGGAACTTTGAATTTAGTATTGTAGAGGTTTGTACGCATAATATGCTTTCGAAAAGTAAGCGAAAGTTATGGCTAGAGTACGTTATTTAAAGCAAATTATTGCGGTAGTAAATATAAGTTACCGCTTGTAATCGAATGTCATAGCAAACTACCGGATTGTGATTCCGGTTGTCGTGGGTTCAAATCCCATTAGCCACCCCATTTTTTATCTATCCATTTTTCAAAAATATCATGATTAAAAACCACGACCGTAATCACGGGTGATTCCGCTATGCCAGTTAAGCGCGGGTTCGAGTCCCATTAGCCACCCCCATTTTTTATCTATCCATTTTTCAAAAATATCATGATTAAAAACCACGACCGTAATCACGGGTGATTCCGCTATGCTAGTTAAGCGCGGGTTCGAGTCCCATTAGCCACCCCCATTTTTTATCTATCCATTTTTCAAAAATATCATGATTAAAAACCACGACCGTAATCACGAGTGATTCCGCTATTCTAGTTAAGCGTGGGTTCAAATCCCATTAGCCACCCCATTTTTTTATCTATCCATTTTTCAAAAACATCATGACTAAAAACCACGACCGTAATCACGGGTGATTCCGCTATGCCAGTTAAGCGCGGGTTCGAATCCCATTAGCCACCCCATTTTTTATCTATCCATTTTTCAAAAATATCATGATTAAAAACCACGACCGTAATCACGGGTGATTCCGCTATTTTAGTTAGACGCGGATTCGAGTCCCATTAGCCACCCATTCTTTTATACCGAACACTTTTTCAAAATATCATGACTAAAAACCACGACCGTAATCACGGGTGATTCCGCTATTTTAGTTAGGCGCGGGTTCGAGTCCCATTAGTCACTCCCAATTTTTCTCTGGTTCATATTATTGCTTGGGGGAACTCTCCTGTTAATTTATCAAACGAATTTAGTTGTTTTTTTATCTTTAATGAAAGTGGACTAGAATTTAATTTGGGTACTCGTGTAAGGTCCGTTTCATAGTTATATTTCAACCAATCTAGTTCAAAGTCACTAAGAGCTAACTCTTTGTGTAGTTGACGAGTATTGGCAGAAATTCGAGCTATTGATTTTACACTATTGACCCGACTAAACCTCGCGACCCGCGCAAATTTAAAATGCTCATCGACATGCCTATTGCTCAACTGAATTAATTGCTCCATTAATTGATAAAGCACTTCGTCTATCGTGAGTTTATTTATAACTAAGACAACAATTGGGTTAGAACGTAACTCTGACAGTTTAGTTAACCGATCTGATATCACTTCAATTTCAACTATCCAATACTTATTACCTCTTTGTTCTAAGTTGTGGAGAATAAGTGTCGCATGATCATAACTAACATGATTAAGCTCATCTTGTAGTTCTTTCCATGACATTATACCTTCTTCAATACTCTTCTCTAATGAGCTATTTGTTAATAAATTAATATCTTGATGATTATTAAATGGAGTTGTTAACTTTTTTTCAATTTTCAAACGAAATAGCTCTCTAACCTCATGTTCTCTAGCTTGTTTTATGGACAGAAACGCTGTTTGAATAATCTCAGATGTTGGCAGTTGTGGCTCAACTCGCCACTTTCTGCCATAAACTATTTTCTTTGGCTTTTGCTTATCAGCCGTTATGTAATTGTCTCCGCCAATAATACCTACTTGTATATAAATACCTGACTCATCATTGCAGACAAATATAGGGTAGTTTTTTGTATACTCGATTTTCAATATCAGCTCTTCAACACTTGAACGTGTATGTGAATATTGCAAATAGTGTTGTGGTACACATGTCCTACCGTCATCAAGACGTGTTTTTGGTGCATTTTTAGTCGCGTATTCACCATTAAATAACGGAAGCGTTTTCATATATATTATTCAAATCTTTATGATATTGATGGCGACAATATATTATCGTTCAATGGTCGAATTAACTTGCCTGTTTCGATCCTATTTTTTAATGCATTTAAGGTATCAGCAATTCCGTTTTCTAACTTTCTCCTCATCATCAACTTATGCATTATCTTTCCTAAAACACTAAATTTTAAGTTGTAGCTAAATTCAATAGTAAGCGTCGTTGCGGATGCGGAATTTGAATGAACAGACCAACGACTTATTGTGTTAGTTAAAGGCCCTAGGTCAGACACAGTATAAGTAAAGCTATTCTCTTCCTGCCACTGAGTTATATATTCTTCAATAGAACCAAACCCCTTGATAGAGCAATGTCGGCCCGCCCCTATTTGGTTATTTTTTTCATTTAAAGCTCCTGATTGAGTCACCGAAGGAGCCCAAGTATAAACATTGTTGAAATCAGCTAATATTTTCCATACGCTTGACAATGGTGCAGCAATATTTTTCTTAAAGGTTATAGAATACGTCATGAGTAACTTCCTTAAATATATGATATTTTTAATGCTCGATAAATTTACCTTTGATAATAAACAAAAGTAAGACGCAATATTTGCAATCTTTTGTTGCAAATATGCACCACCTCAATAAGGGTTAAACTTGTTATCATTTACACAGGTTAATAAATAGGTATTTAGCATGTTGAATTGGGATGATTTGAAATTTTTTTTAGCCGTTTGTCGTTCAGGTTCAATTCGAGCAGCGGCAGTTAAACTTGAAGTAAATCATAGTACCGTATCAAGAAGAATTAATAGCTTTGAACATGCCCTTGGGCAACGACTTTTTGAACGAACAGGTAGTGGTTATATCAAAACTAAGTTAGCTGATGAAATATTTGCAGAAGCATCGTACCTTGAAGAAAGGTTAAGCTCTGTTGAACGTAAAGTTATTGGCAAATGTGAAGAGTTATCAGGGGATATTCGCATTACTTTACCAGACATTTTAGGCGTTAATTTACTTATGCCTGGTTTTGCACAGTTTTGTAAAAAATATCCTAAGATTGAAATCGAAATTATTGATTCAATTAAAGAGCTTAACTTAGCAAAAAGGGAAGCGGATGTTGCCTTTAGAATTGTAAAGAAGCCACCTGAATATCTTGTTGGTCGCAAGCTAGCTGTAATTCATCGTTCATGCTACATCAGTAGAAGTTTAGCATCTAGACTAAACGATGATGGGTGGTTGGAAAAACAAAACTGGTTAGGCTGGACAGACAAGCTAAGAAGGCCCATAGGCATTATTGCTAAAGAGTATCCTAGATTTACTTCAAAACATAAGGTGGCTAATAATCGATTACAAGTGGAAGCATGTAAACAAGAGCTAGGTGTTGCCATTTTACCTTGTTTTATAGCAGACGATGATCCTGAGTTAATCAGAATACCTCCTTATATAAGTGAGGGAAAATATGACCTTTGGATATTAAGTCACCAAGACATGCGCAAAAATAATAAAGTACAAACCTTTGTTCGCTTTATGACTGAGTTTGTAAATACGAAAAAAGAGTTAATTGAAGGAAAATGCTTTGTCAAACCAGATGATAGTTTAGTTTGAAATAGGACAAAAACCACATTAGTCGTTTTCTAATATGGCTTCTACCGTTAAATAAGATTCAACTTTTCATATAGTTATAGCATTGCTATCAGCTCAGGATTAGCTTCAGGTTTAGTAAAATGGTTACTATAATTTGATAAGGTTTTAATGGTAACAACCAAAACCACTTCAAGTATGTTTTGCTTATTATAACCTGCCTCCAAAAACTTAGCTGTTTCTTGCTCTGGTACCCAACCTCTATGATGAACAATAGCTTTGGTAAATTCAGCAATTGCTTTATCTTTAGGTTCGGTAATTTCTCGACCTTCATTAAGAGCCGCTAGAGATTCTACATTGGCTCCCATTTTCTTGCCGATTGCTCTGTGAGCAACACGACAAAATTCACAATCATTTTCAATACTTGCCGCTAATAGTGCAACTTGAAGTTGTGGCATTGGAATACTCGTTTTAGCTAGCAAATCGTTTAGCTGCATATATGCTTGTACCGTTGTAGGTGCTTCTGCCATAAAGGAAAATAGATTAGGTATAAAACCGTAACCCGACTCAATTGATTGCAAGAGTTTTTTGGTATCGCCTTCAGTATTCGTCGTGGTGTGTTCAGTAAAAGTAATCATTGTATCTCCGTAATTCTTAATAAATTGTGAAACTCCACTATAGTTTACCTGCTGTTAAGTGTACGATGAATGATGAATCGTCCACATTTAATGCTCATGAGTACAGAAATAAAATGCAAGCCTTAACCGATCTATTAAAACTAATGCAATTAGACGTTGCTGTTTATCACAACGCTAAAGTTTGTGGTGATTGGCAAATAAATGAACACGAAATAGGACAAACTTGTTTCCATATGGCAACTGAATTGGGGGTAAAATTACATATTCCTGATGGTGGTGATTATTTAATGGAGTGCGGCGACTTAGTCATATTTCCTCATGAAATTCCCCATACAATGAAGCCCATCAATAAACTATCAGGTCCCCAGCAACATCTTTCATTTGATAGCAAGTTGACAGGTGTTGGTATGTTGTGTGGAAAAGTTAACTTTAAACATCAAGCTAGCCAACAACTCCTTTCTGCACTTCCAAACTTTCTGATCATCAAAAATAATGACGACACTCCTTGGTTAGCTCATTTGCTTCATTTAATTCAACATGAAAGTTACCAAACCCAAAGCAGTGAAACCCTGATCATTAATAAGCTTTCTGAATTATTATTTACTTATGCATTGAAACATTACGTAAATTTGCATGCTTCAGAAATAGGCATATTAGCACTTTATGCGGATGCTAAACTGAACAGAGCCATCAAGGCAATTCATGCAACGCCATCAAAGCAATGGACCGTTGAACAATTGGCCAAAATTGCTTTGCAATCTCGAACGAGCTTCTCGGAGAAATTCAAAAAGATAAGTGGTTGGACGCCAATGCATTATTTAACCTGGTGGCGAATGCAATTGGCTTCGTCTTTGTTAAGAAGTGGAAAAAATGTATGGTCTACAGCTGAGGAAGTCGGTTATAAATCTGAAGCCGCATTTTCTAGAGCGTTTAAGAGGCATTTCCATTTCCCTCCTACTCAGGCAAATAAACGCCCTTAAAACTCTAAATAAATACCTTAAATGATTGAGATGCAAAAACTTATTTTTGATTTACAATGACTCTGCAATCACAACTAAATGAATATACTTACCAACACTTTCCGCTGATGTTGCAGTCGGTATAATTAAAGGAGTAACTAGTGGTTAATAAAAACAAACAAAATACGACCGCCCTTTATGGGCTAACATGGGAAATGAAGTTAAATGCCTAGTATTGTAATTTTAGCAGCAGGCTTAGGATCTAGGTTTGGCGGTGATAAGCAATTAGTTGAGTTTGGCAGCAGAAAGCTCACACTGATGGAGTACAACCTGTTAAACGCTGTGCAAGCAGGTTTTGATCGTGTCATTTTTGTTATTCGTCCTGAATTAAAAGACATATTACACCAGCAAGTATTACCTAGGTTACCTGCTGCTTTGCAATATGAAATAGTTTTCCAAACATTAGAAAACGTACCTGCTGGCTGTTTAGTACCAAAAGAGCGAAGTAAACCCTTAGGTACAGCTCATGCGCTATGGTGTTGCCGCAAGCTACTTACAAAGAGCTTTGCCGTGATCAATGCTGATGATTATTATGGTGCTCAAGCCTTTGAGCTACTACTCATCCAAGCGAATAAAACAGCAAACTATCATTTAATGGTGGCCTACCAACTTCAAAATACTTTGTCTGAGTTTGGCAGTGTCAATAGAGGTTTATGCCAGTTCTCTCCAGAATATAATTTAGAACATATCGAAGAGTGTGAAAATATTATTGAACACAAGGATAAAATTACCGGTAAGGTTAGTCTTGATGACAAAATAATTGAGCTTGATAAAAACGCATTAATCTCAATGAATTGCTGGCTATTTACTACCGATATCTTCCCGATATTAACTGAAGAGATTAGTCAGGTTTTACAACAAAATAAATTAAATGCTGAATGCTATTTACCGAATGTGGTCATGAAGCAAATAATGCAACAGCAGAAAAAAGTCATGGTACTTAAAACTACCGAACAATGGTTTGGGTTGACCTACCAACAGGATAGCCAAAAAGTTAACGAAAAAGTGGATGCAATTTTTACTAAGTAAATGGTACTTACTAACTAATGAAGTAGTCGCTCACGATTGCGAAAATAGGCTAGGTGGTAATAAATCTATTACTTTAGCTAAGCGTTGGTCAATTATCCTTGGCTAATCCATCAATCAAGATAGTAACCGCTTGCAAAACACTGCTTTGCCAGTTCTCCATGTTAACCAGTTCAGCTACCGCATGATTTCTCAGGCTAACACTGCCATGAATGAGTGCCCAAAGTTGCAGTGAACACGCTTGTTTACTGGTTTGAGATGCCGTTTCTCCAAGCATTTCCCCCGCAACAGCCGTTAGCCCCGCGAACGCTTTCACTCCGACAGATTTCGCCTGTACAGAAGGGCTGTAACCGGCATCACTTTCGCCGAAAATCAGCCGGTAATGGGCTTCATGGGTTTGTGAAAAATCAAGATAATTGCTTGTTGCTTTCAATACGGCTTCACGGGGTGAAAGACCCAGTTCAGCTACGTCCATGGCCTCAATAACATACTCAAAACCCTCAATATAAAGCGCGTCCAAAATACCTTGTTTACCTTCAAAATGGCTGTAGATACCGATTGTCGACACCCCTGCGCTGTTGGCAATAGCACGCACACTAAGGGCAGCAGTGCCTCCCTGCAAAAATAGATTTGAGGCGGCGTGCAGGATTTTCGCTTTATTTGGATTCATTTTACGTTGGCTATTGACAAAGGATAACAGTGTTATGTTTAATATAACACCGTTATACCTCTGATTCAAATTCAGCTATGGTATTAGCGTGGCAGATTATGGCAATGGATAAAAAGGAATAAAAATGAATAAAGCTATTTTGCAAGCAGACTACTTAATTGTTGGCAGCGGTGCTGTCGGCATGGCGTTCGCTGATACTTTGTTAGCTGAAACCGATGCCAACATCATCATTGTCGACAAACACCAAAAACCTGGTGGGCACTGGAATGAAGCCTACCCGTTTGTCACTTTACATCAACCATCGGCATTTTATGGCGTTAGCTCGCGCGAATTAAGCAAAGGAAACATTGACCAGATTGGTCTCAATAAAGGCCTAAATGAGCTTGCTTCTGGTGCTGAAGTCAGTGCATATTTTGATGACATTATGC
>Ga0209395_1006619_pt1 | contig 12450 bp, 14 predicted proteins | sample GOMGulsemesocosm_3_FD_184635 | JGI IMG/M metagenome (GOLD analysis project Ga0209395, IMG submission 184635) | Methane-oxidizing microbial communities from mesocosms in the Gulf of Mexico - GOM9D Gulf of Mexico (SPAdes) (version 2) | ecosystem: Environmental > Aquatic > Marine > Cold seeps... | reverse complement strand
GGTTTGGCTCTGTAGTACTTAGCGGCCACTATATCGAACACGCACCCGATAAAGCACCAAAGACACGTAAGGCCTTAAGTATCGCCCTGCACTCCCCTTCGTTCCTACACCGTATTGAAGTCATTGATACAGAGTGCTGGACGTTATTCGTGCGCGGCTTTGATAGTGATGACTGGAGCTTTCACAAAACTGACGGCACCCGATCGACACCGGACCTTTCTAACGGAAAGTCCTGGCTAAACCAGAGGACTCAATAATGGAACACACCCAAATTGATTTACACAAACAAGTCGTCGGCCTGTTCGGAGAACACAAGACCGGATTATCGAAGACTATCCGCATGCTAAAGATGCTGACGGGTAAGGGCACAGAAGCCATAGCCGAGCACTCGGGCTATTCACCTGGTCAAATTGAAAATGTATTGCGTGGCCACCGAGGCATGCAAGTCGGCGTTCAGCGCGGCATAGCAAAAACATACGGTTTTGATGTGCTCGACGAATACAACAACGCGGCAACAAAACAATAATGGTAACGACTCCACACACAGTGAAGCTTCAGCTGGCAATGCCGGCTGCAGTTGCTGCTGTGTACGGAGTTTATAGAATTTTATTACAGGCAATAAAAAAGACGGGTTGCAGCCCGTCTTCTTTGAATTTTTCAGTGCGAACCGAAAAGAGATATCTCAAGAGCTATGTTAGAAAACAACGAAACCGATTGCAATAGTCGAATTGATCTAGACCCGCGTAATGTCGCGCTTAATCAAGTATTAGCGCGGTGCGAAGAAAAAATACTGTCTACATCAACCACTGATGTTCAGTATGACGGTATGGTCTTTGCCGCTCCGCCCTATGAGTCGCTACCCACACTGGTCGCTAAAGACCCACTTCTACGTGCTGTCGATAAGACGATATTTTTTAATATATGGATCTGGGGAAAAGAAAACGGAAGCCAACAAGCCGCTTTCCCTTCTTACGATTATCTAGAACACACCTGTAACGTCGCCAGGGGCACGATAGCCAGCTCAATTAAGAAGCTGCGCGCACATGGCCTATTAATACTAAGCCGCTCGGTACGAGACACGGGAGGGCGCTACAGAGGCAACATCTACATCATTAACCCAGAGCCCATGTCTCTGGGCGAAACCGTACAACTCGACCCTGACTATATAAATTTTCTACAAGAAGCCGCTGGCTTTCATAATCCAAGACACCTTCAAAAACTAGCAGAGGCAAGACTCAGTTCTATCAATGAGAACCTGCTTGCCGGTGAGGATGTACTCGATACAGACCCACGTATTCAAACAGAGAAAAGACTCGCCGCTCAAGAAGGCATGAGGACCGGCGAATTCAACAAGGGGTTCTTTGGGGTTAGTAAAGCACACTGTAAGGCGCTAAAACGGAAAAAAAGCAGTAAAACAGACCAAGTTCAAAATTTGAACTTGGCTAAAAAGCAGTTAAAAGCACCCAGTCCAAATTTTGAACTTGGCCAACCGAGTCTAAAATTTGAACCGAGTTCAAAATGCAAATTGGACTCGGTTGTAGGTAGTAGTAGTAATATATATAAAAATACTACTACCACTACTAACCAACCCAACAAGTACTCTGACCCATTCGCCAACATTGAATTTGGCCCGTCTATCAGCGAACAAGCACGAGAGCTAAAGTTCTTCTTCAACGGCTTACTGGATAGCGGCCTTGCCATCCCCAAGGGAATGCAGGATCTTTATGAACTCAAAGATGTGAATGAATACATCCAGTTCCTGCTTGATGAACTCAATACCGCTATTGAGGCAAAGGCAGGTACCAGCTACCCCGTTAAAAACCCGAGCACCTACCTCATGGGCATGATCAACAAGGCCCTTAAGAACCAATACATTCCCAATTACGGGTACAGCAAGGCAGTTAAACGACGTGAAGCGTTAGCCAATGCTGCACGAGCGAAGGCCAACCGCCCTATTCCAGCCGCTCCAGTCATTAGTGCGCAGCCAGAAAGCCAGAAAGTAGACCCTAGCGTCATAGCCGACCTACGCGCTGCTGCTGGGTTGAGGCCGAAGAGGCAGGATTGAAAAGTGGTGGGACTCCCACCACTTTTTTAGAGGCTGACACTAAGGGTGGAAAGTGTTGCCACTGGCAACACTTTTCCAGAGCTTGGCGCAGGAGACGTGAAGCAGGGGCCTGGGTGAAGGCGAAGCCAAGCTTGGGAAAGCTGAGATGAGGGCTGCTGCTGGATTACGGCCTAAGAGGCAGGATTAAGGGGTGAAAAAGTGTTGCCCAGGGCAACACCTTACAGTGACGCGCTAGGAGATGAGAGTTGCTGCTGGATTGAGGCCGAAGAGGCAGGATTAGAAAATCTTTCAAAGTGTTTCCAGTGGAAACACTTTGAAAAGCACAACCCTAACGTCATAGCGGAGATGAGAGCTGCTGCTGGGTTGGGGCCTAAGAGGCAGGATTAGAAGAGCTAAAAGTGTGTCCAGTGGAAACACTTTTTTAGAGGAGCTAGCCAGAGGGAAGGAAGTGTTGGGAGTCCCAACACTTTGAAAGCAACACAAATCTGGCTCTGGCGTAATAGCACAGATGATAGCTGCTGCTGGATTGAGACCTAAGAGGCAGGATTAAGGGGTGAAAAAGTGTTGCCCAGGGCAACACCTTACAGTGACGCGCTAGGAGATGAGAGTTGCTGCTGGATTGAGGCCGAAGAGACAGGATTAGAAGAGCTAAAAGTGTGTCCAGTGGAAACACTTTTTTAGAGGAGCTAGCCAGAGGGAAGGAAGTGGTTCCTAGGGAAACACTTGTGAAAGCCACAACCCTAACGTCATAGCGGAGATGAGAGCTGCTGCTGGGTTGGGGCCTAAGAGGCAGGATTAAGAGAGCTGAAAAAGCCGTTTCTCGCGAAACGAACACTAGATCAATCTAACCCCCTAATTCGGTTATGGGGTTAACCATTGTCGAAACGCCCTGCTCTTCTTAGATTAGCAGCCACTTATACAACACGAGCATTAACATGACTGAAGCAACAGAAGATAAAAACACCCCAACGGAAGGCGCTGATACTCAGATCATTCAACGACCAGGTAAAATGAAGGCAGACCACTTCCTCACGATTGAAACCCGCATGGCCCAGCAGATGTACAACGGCCGCGAGCGCACCAAAGACAAAGAGTACATCACCGGCTTTAACCGGTTTGGTGGACTCATGACCAGCCTCTACTTGCGAGCGGCCCAAGACGACCCTTATTTCGATCTTTGGCTAATCAACATTGAGACCCTTTTGCTGGAAACTCTTGATGAACTTAAGGCGCTGAATGAGCAGTTGACCGGACTACTTAACACCAACAAGAAAATTGAAATTGCAGTCCCTGAATCCATAAACCCCATCAAAGTACGCCTCGGCTTCAGAAACCCTTATGCGTTCAAAGCGGCAGACCTGATCGTTGAATTTGATGAAATATGTAAGCTGCTTAATGCAGGACGTCACACAGCAAGGCTCACACACGAACAATTCCATCACTTGCGCCAACGATCCTCTAAAGCCATTAGACGACTATTTGAAGAGCCTCTTAAGTACCCAACGAAGGGAATGATCATAAGCCGCGAAGAATATAGGCAGGGAACACGCAAGGCGCTAGAAGCCATTGAGAAGTGGGGAGCACTAGATGACGATATTGTCGCCGGCACACGCCGAGGAGCCTACGCACCACCTATCAGGAAGGCTGGATTCAACCTTTCGTCTAAGCAAAAGCCCAAGCGCCCAGCTATGAAGCTGAAAAACAGCACTGAAAAGCCGCAGAACTAGATCAATCTCATGTTTCTAATTCTACCAATACTAGATCAATCCTACTCGTATATACCCTTTAAGGGTAAGGGGCGGATATCATGATCGGGGGCTTTAAATCTATTCGTGAAGCGAAGGACCGTTTACGTCAGCTGGACGTGGAACAAGACAAGTTAGACAGAACCATTAATGCGTTGATCTACAAATTTGACTACACGTATAGAAAAACAACTCCGCCGGCACATCTCACCAAAGCAAAAGGCCGTGGCCTCGTTTGGCGAATGAAGGCAAAAACACCCAAGGAGCAGTATTTCTTCACGTTCACGAGCGAACGTGTTGATGACTTCATGCAAGGCCTATCTCACCTCACCAAGTCTCAGTTCCTGGCGCTTGAAGAACAACGTGCCAACCTGCAGCTGCAGAAGAAGTACATTGAAGGCGCAAAGCGTGTGACGACTGAGTGGATCTCTCATAAACAAGCCATTACCAGAGTGGAACGCAAGTTCTCATGAGCGTTTCGCGCGAAACGCTTTGGGAAGGCAAGTCTGTTGCAATTGTTCCCGTCGACCGCATTCGGCGGTGCCGATACCAGGCAAGAAGGCATTTTGACCAAGCAAGTCTTAACGAGCTTGCTGAGTCGATTAAATTATCCTCGCTGCTACAACCCATAGTTATCCGGAAACTCCCTGACGGGACGTATGAAATCATTGCTGGGGAACGACGTTGGCGGGCAGTTCAAATCGCCGGCTTCGATAGCATTCCTGCCATAGTCATGCACGGCATCTCCGATCAGAAAGCGGCGGAACTTTCGCTTGTAGAGAATATCTGTAGGGATGATATCTCTGTCATTGAGGAAGCTGAAGGCTTTCAACGCTTGTCGAATGAGTTCAACTTAACGCGGGATGAAATTGCTAAGAGAGTAGGTTGCTCACGCACTAGAGTCTCGAACACTATACGTTTACTCCAGCTGCCCGAGGAAATTTTAGAACTGCTTTCTTCAGCAAAGCTTGACCCCACCCACGGCCGTGTACTTCTATCCGAAGAAGCTAAAGACCTTTCTCTTAACAAATTGATCGATTTTGCGACGCGCTGTGTCACAAACCAATGGTCATCAAGACAATTGGAAGCACAAGTAAAGTCTTCCGCCAACAAGCCTGAAGTTCATCAGACTGATCGCGATGTTGAAAACTTAACGAAGGCTGTCTCTGATTATTTTTGCACACCGGTAAACATTCAATTCTCAAAGAAGTCTCAAAGCGGAAAGCTTGAAATTGACTTCAATTCTCTCAGCATTCTCCAGGGAATACTCAAGAAGGCTAACTTTGATATCGACAGCATGGATCAGTAAGCCTAACCCCCCTTTTGACAATATGTGATTTTCTCTTCTTTTCGCTTGCGTTTCTTTACACACTGCAGCCACCTTAATTATCAACTCAGGAGAAACAGGATGAGAGGCTCGTTTATTCGCGAAGGCAACATGGGGCAAAACCCAGAACTTAAGTACATTGATGACAAGCAGAACCCAGGGCAGAAAATTGCTGTTGCTAGTTTCTCTGCTCGTTTTGATCGCTCTGTCCCCACAAACGACCCTGCAAACCCTTACACCGACAAAGGCGGCTTTTGGCAAGACGTTGAAATCTGGGGCGCTCGCGGCGAGATCGTGAGCAAGCAGCTGAAGAAGGGGGTTCGTGTTTTAGTTATTGGCGATCAAATTGAACAAACATGGCAGGACAGAGAAAGTGGTGAAGACCGTAGCAAGCTAGTCGTTAAAGCTACCGCCATCTATCCGGCACTCAATAGCAACATCGAAAGCATCTCCTTCAAGGCAAAAGGGCAAAGCAACGAACCTGCCCATGACCAAGAATTCTCATAGTAGCACCTGCACCACCCCCCATTACGCCACCTTCTAGGTGGCTTTTTTTTAGTTATATTTTCATTAAAGGTACTGGCATGAGCTTCAATCTTGTTATCGTTGAATCACCCAATAAATGTAAAAAAATCGAAGCTTATCTCGGTGCTGGATGGAAGGTTGTTGCCAGCTTTGGACATATCCGTGATTTGCCTGCCAAGTCCATGGGGGTTGAGAAGGCTACTCAATACAAACCACAGTATGTAACTGAGGACTCCCGTGGGAAGAAGCAGGTCGCACAGCTAAAAAAATTAGCCAAAGAGGCGAGCTGTGTATACCTCGCAACTGACCCTGACCGCGAAGGCGAAGCTATTGCCTGGCATCTGCTCGACACTCTGAAACCAAAAAATCATAAGCGCATGTCATTCAACGAAATGAACAAGAAGGCTGTACTGAATGCTGTAAACAACACAAGGGATATTGACCTTAAGCGTGTTAAATCTCAAGAAGCTCGGCGTGTGCTTGACCGGTTAGTTGGGTACCGCGTGTCTGGACCGCTATCGAACGCTGTTGAGGGTGGTAAGCGACTATCTGCAGGGCGCGTACAATCACCCGCCTTACGGCTACTTGTTGATAACCAACGTGCACGAGACAGTTTCAAAGTTATCAACCACCTCGGTGTCCGCTTCTTTTTTGAAACAGAGTCCGAGTGGTATGCCGACTGGTTAACAAAGCCATTTTTAACTCCACCCAATGAGTACATATTTGACCAGGAGCTTGTGGACTCAGTTGCTCAGAGCTCTAACTTTGTTGTTCAATCTGTATCCGACTCAAATACTTCAAAGAAGGCGCCGCCTCCATTCACCACAGTGTCTTTGATCACCGCTGCCTCTGCGGTACTAAAAATCAACACAGAAAAGGTCTTAGAGATTGCTCAAAAGCTCTTTGAAGGGCCGACAGACAGCCCCGAGGGCTATATCACTTACCATCGTACCGACAACCCTAATATCAGCGATGAGGCATACGAGAAGATTTCAGAATGGGTGGACGATAACTTTGACCCTGATCTTCTAGCTCCGGAGCGAAACAAATTCAAAGCCAAGGCCGACGCGCAGGAAGCCCACGAAGCCATCAGGCCTACCAACTTCGAAATCAGTGAACTGAACTCTGGCGACCCACTCATGGATGCCATGTATGACCTTATCTGGGATAGAACCGTTGCCTCTCAATTATTAGCTGCTCGCTATAAAAAACGTAAGGTCTCCTTAGTCGCTGACGAGCAGGTTGAAGGCAAAGATGTCGTTGCTACCATCGGCTTTTCAATCATGACATTCCCAGGCTGGACTGAGCTTACAAAAAAAGATGAATCCGTTGTGCCTACAGATTCTGACGAGCTTGTGTCTATGCCTAATATTGTCAAAGGAACTGCCTTGCAGGCAGTGAAGGCGAAAGTACAACAGAAAAAGACGGCTCCGCCCAAAGCGTTCGAGGAGCGTTCACTAGTCACATTGTTAGAGGAGATGGGCATAGGGCGGCCGTCAACCTACGGTTCCATCATGGGCGTACTGCGCAAGCGCGGCTACATGATTGAAAACAAAAAACGGAAGCTGGAGCCCACTGAAACTGGATATATCGTTGTAGACCAGCTCGTTGACCGGTTTGGATTTATTGACTACGAATTTACTAGGGACATTGAAAACAAGCTAGACAGTATCGCTCAAGGTGACGCGGAGTACTTCGACATCGTGTCGGCGCTCGATCACCAGCTAGACAACGAGCTAAGGCTACTGCCACAGGTAGAGAAGGCCGCACAGGTACTGACAGAGTTCAATTGCACTGAGTGCGAACTCCCCCTAGTGCTCAAGGAAGGCAAGGGCAATAGTAAATTCTATGGCTGCAGTGGATACCCAGACTGTAAGTCATCCTACCCAGAGCACGAAGGCAAGCCATTCTTCACCACAGTCACACACGACCACCCCTGTGAAGACTGCGGTGACGGGTACCTGGTACAACGCCCAGGCAAGTTCGGCATGTACTGGCCATGCAATAACGCTAGCTGTAAATCATCTAGGCCTGACAACAACGGTGCGCCAGGAGAGAAGAGGGAGGCGAAGGCTAAAACAACCAACACACCAGGCATGGAGTGCCCTACATGCAGTGAAGGCGTGCTAGAAGAACGTAAGTTCAAGAAAAAACCGGTTCTTGGCTGTAGTACATTCCCTGGCTGCAAGCATTTCGAGTGGGTAAACTAAATCCTTTCCTTTTTTGTTTGAATTGTTCGCTGGTTTTTCTTTGACAAAGTTATCCAGCGTTCCTAAACTCCAAATCGTCAAAGGTCGCAAACACTTAGTTTGTAACTCGCAGCACAAGGGCAATAGCTGCACACTCTTCGGAGTAGCCCGTAATTTTTTGAGTACCACCCTAACTGGGATCATTTTTTCCAGTTATGGGAGAAGTGTTTCTAGTTATTTCTAATAGCTTTAATAGGAGCACTACAATGACAACTCAATCTCAAAACACAAATGGTAACAATTCTTCTGCTAACTCTAACGAGGAAGTGAAGTTCTTTGATATCACGACTCACGCATCCGGTTATCCTCGTCGCGCACGCGAAATACCTGTTCAGAAAGGCTCGGCTTATAACCGTGTCGATATGGGCGCTCGTTTCGGTCGTGCTGGTGATCTTGGCTATGTTAACTACGATCTCAAAGTTAGTGGACAGTCTGTGACTGAAGACTACGAGAAAGTAACTGCCGCGATCAACTCAGACGACCACGAGGTTGTTTGGTGTGTGACTATCGGCGACGCTTACCCTAAGCCTTTCACTTATAAAAACGGTGCAAAGAAAGGGGAAACTGGCGTAACAATGATGGGTCGCTTGCTTAAAATCATTTGGTGTTCTGTTGATGGTGAACTTGTGGTGGACAACCGCAGAAAACTTGAATCAGTATCCGACAATGATGGCCAGCAAGATTTACCAGCAGAGCAACCTGCTGACCAGGCTGAATCAGCACAAGCTTCTCCAGAGCCTGTAGCTGCTGCAGACCGCACGGTTGATTAATACCAACCAAGGAAGATGTCGCTTGCGACATCTTTCTTAACTGCCTTTTCGAGGGTGGCTAAGAAAGATCCTTCCTCATTGAAGTTTCTACCAGTGTTATACCGTCGCTTACCGGTCATGTAAGCAATCCGTAGCTATGGGGCAATCTGCTACAACACCTTGATTGGTGGCCTCGTTGTTTGAAACCCGTTGGGAACCTTTTTTCCTAACAGGGATTTTATGGTGATCAACTTAAATTCATTTTTCTGGAGAATCATCATGGAATCAGCTCAAAATTTTGTTTGGATGTACGGTCATTTATTCGCAGTTAAGATGTTTGCTTGTGTTTACGCTCCCACAGTTGCTTGTTTAGCAGTAGTTTCGACTATGTAAACCCTCGCTTCACTTACTACGTTCTCCCCTGACTTTTGTTGGGGGGCTTCCACAAAACCCGTCTTTTTGGCGGCTTTTGTGGAGGCCCTCCGGCTTTCGTCAAATTTCTGTGGGAGAAATGTCATGTTACTATCTATTCAAAATACTGTGTCTGTTCGTATGGTTCCTTTCTATCTGTCAACCACTGGGCTTTTATGTTTAGTGTTTGGAGGGTAGAATGGAACTAGAAGCGAGTCGCTGGTTGTACCAGCGGCATCGTTTAAAGCTGATTTTCGAGTCAGTTTTAATCGATGAGTTTCATCCCTGGCTGTTTGGGTAAAACAGCAACCCCTGCACTTTATGGGCAGTTCTAGTGCAAACATCCCTTGATGATGCCCGCAGGTTTAACTTCGTTTTCCTATACGGATCTCCACTTTAGCTTCAAATGCCTTAAAGCCTAAACGTGATTGATCAGCTTTTTATTTCTCTAAAATTTCGAGCTAGATCAAGAGTTATTCCCATCCAACAAGCCGTGAACAATGAAATCACGGCGTCCTATTTTAAGATTCAACGGAATGAATTGGATCTACGATAACGGCATACCGTATAGCCATTAGTCCTCACCTAAGCAGATTAACCAGTCTACTTAGGTGAGGCCTTGTGGCCTTGCTCTTTATGCAAGCCGGATGCCCGTCCTGCCGGTTATCGAATGGTGCCCCTTTGTACGACCTTAAGGCGTGCCGTTATTGTTTGATCCTTATGCCCACTACTGGATCTATAGAGTGTATAACCGACTGTTTTGAAGGCGCGGAAAGTTATCAATATTTTGGGGCACGCTGCTTGCAGCATATATGTAGTCATATATGGCTTTCGCCAGAATGATGGTTTTTATAGTTTAGTTTTATATATGCCGGGTCTCGAAAGAGGCCTTCTCAAAACTCAATCTGTGATTGGTGTTTGAGAAGGTTTTTTGTGCTCAGCCAACGGCCTAAGTTGGTAACTGCAGTTTATGGATCATTTCACTGCAAACACTCTTTGAGTGTGATCCGTTGTTTTACGTTGTACCCCTCTGGGAGAATCTTTCCCAGTCGGGGCAGATCTCCCTTTATTTTTTATATCTGGAGATATTGTCATGAAAAAGTATTTTTTAAACGTAATGTTAGTTGTATTCGGTTATTCAATTGTTCAAAAGCGCGGGGCTGTTCCTGTGCCAAAAACACCGGCTAATCCTTATGACGCACTTATTGCCGATATGAGCGCTCAGGTTGAAAACCACCCTGGCATCGTCGTTAAGCAATTTGAAGTTTTGCCTCAAAACTGGCACACACACTGTAATCGCACTCAGCGAATAGAGTTAATGAAAGTTTTGGTTCGAGCTAAATGGTTGCTAGAAATGAATTTTCCAGCAACTGAATCAGCCTTGCAGGTATGCGCTATACAGTCTTTTGATATTCCTGAGATGATCAAAAGCTTAAAGCCATTGGCGGACAGAGAAGTAGGCTGCTACCAGCAGTATTCTTTTGCCCATACTACGGACAATGTCACTCAACTTAATGCGCAAGCGTAGGAGAGTCACATGGTCCCACCTAAAGGTGAACATGTTGTTTCATTCTTGGACGGGCTACGCCTGGCCAAGGATGCAAAACATCGACTAAACACCGCCGTGGATAGCAATCCGCAAGCGGTCATCGATTTCATCGAATTATTGCCTCCCAACTGGGAAAACCAATATGACGATGATTTTGTTGATGAACTGCGTAATCTTGAATTACGTGCAAAGCGGATCATTAAGAATCAGCTTTAGGTAGCAGGGGAGATTTCTCCCCTAATACTTAATCATGGTATATTTATATGCATGATAGCCCTGCAACAAAATATACGCCTTTCAAGCACAGAGAATACAACTCTTAGCAAGCTAACTGATTTCTCTCTTAGCAATGTGAAAACTGTCGATCAACTCCTTTCGATCGTCAAACAGTCTCAAGAAAACATCACAACCGCGACTGACGCAATACTTGCCAGTCTCCTGGCTGTCGAAGTCAATGGCATTCTTAAAGTACATGGCTTTGAACAGGCCAATCCCTTATATAACCTCCCACGCAAGAAACCTATTGTTAAACTAGTATAAACCTGACAAACCCCTATTTTTCAATATAGGGTTTCTTATTGTTCAAATACCATTCTCCGTAGATCCTGTGCACCGTTAGCGCAGTGAAAACCATCCCACTGCAATAACTTTGGCACGAGCCAGCCATTGGCTGGCTCAATTAAATTTATTGCGGGGAGCCAATGCGTACAGCAGCTTTTATAATTGTAATTTTCTTCAGCCAAGTATCCTGGGCCAAGAGCTCAGGTGTACAAGTGGCTCGCTATACTAACATCTCGCCGGTTCCATCCGCCGTTGAACGTGACCCTTTAAGCTCAGTTGTACAAATGGTATTCCCTAAAAAGATACAACATTTGAACCAAGCTTTTGATTACCTAATGCAAAGAACGGGGTACAAGATGGCCCCTCTTGAAAATTCTGACCCTCTACTTCCAATATTGTTGGTCTCAAGCATTCCTGAAGTACACCGTGAAATTGGCCCAATCACCATTGAAGAAGCTATGCGAACACTAGCTGGCGAACCATGGGAGTTTATTGTCGATCCTGTAAACAGGCTTGTTTCATTTGAGCTACGCCCAAAATATAGAGGCGACTTTGAAGCTCATGCAGTAGCGTCGAATACAGGTAACGACCAGGTTCAGCTAGTTGACGGTAAAGTAAAAACTATTTCGCCAATGTCGGATGATGAAATCGAAATTGGTTTCACCGCAGACAATACTAAATCTTCTGCATCCACCCTGGTTCCGGCAACGGCGAATTCAAACATCTCAGTAGCGGCTGACAAAAATTTAAGCCGTCACCTAGATTCCATTGATATGGATGCCTATCGTGAAGAGCAGAAGGTAATGCTAGGCGAATCAGTAGCCCTAAACTTAAGGTCTGTTGAAATGGAGGAAGTGCTATCGACACTGATGCCCAGTGACTGGAATGTAGACATTCAAGTCGAGGACCCAGCTATTCGTTTTGCCAAGTTTGATGTCACATCACAGAATTCACGAAGAACCGTTCTACAGGATTTCTTAGCACCTCTGGGATTGAAAATTGATTTCTACCCCGCCATTCAACCAAAGCCACTTGCTGTAGTCTCGGGGAAATAATCATGCGGACTAGTCTTTTAATTATGTTATGCGTATTTGTTGCCGGTTGTGGCGGAAAATACGATGTAAAAATAAAGTCTCCAGAAGAGCCCCTAATTCCGGAGGACCATGTACCTGCCAACAACCCAAACACATACATAAAGGTACATTACCCAGAGAATGACGACCTACTAAAAATTGTCAAAGGTATCAACCTACAGAGAGTTGCTTTACA
>Ga0209395_1006615_pt1 | contig 12460 bp, 8 predicted proteins | sample GOMGulsemesocosm_3_FD_184635 | JGI IMG/M metagenome (GOLD analysis project Ga0209395, IMG submission 184635) | Methane-oxidizing microbial communities from mesocosms in the Gulf of Mexico - GOM9D Gulf of Mexico (SPAdes) (version 2) | ecosystem: Environmental > Aquatic > Marine > Cold seeps... | reverse complement strand
CTGTTCGCCCATTAAAGTGGCACGCGAGCTGGGTTCAGAACGTCGTGAGACAGTTCGGTCTCTATCTGTAGCGGGCGTTAGAAATTTGCGTGGATCTGATTCTAGTACGAGAGGACCGAATTGGACTGACCTCTGGTGTATCTGTTGTTCTGCTAAGGGCATTGCAGAGTAGCTACGTCGGGAAGGGATAAGCGCTGAAAGCATATAAGCGCGAAACCCACCACAAGATGAGATTTCTTTTTAAGGGTCGTGGAAGATTACCACGTTGATAGGCTATAGGTGTAAAGGCAGTAATGTCATAGCCAAGTAGTACTAATAACCCATAGGCTTATGTACGAGAACTTCTCTCCAACCTAGTTGGAGGGAAGGGAAACTCTTTAAAATTCACAAAAATATAAGTATAGCAAATTTATACAATACGAAATCATTTATTAGTTGCTGAATCAAGTTCAGCACTAGCGTTCAATATGTTAATTATTAAATACTGGTCAAAGAAGTTTGACTAGATCTTGAATCAAGTTCAGGATAATAACCTTAAGGTGGTTATTGCGATAGGGCTCACCTCTTCCCATACCGAACAGAGAAGTTAAACCTATCAGCGCAGATGGTACTGCCAATGGTGGGAGAGTATGTCATCGCCTTTTTTTGAAAGCCTCAATCTTACGATTGAGGCTTTTTTTTTGTGCCTTACTTTTTTATAAAATAATTGTCGGGTTTTAATTATTTATTTACTTTCGTGTCTTGAAAAGAAAACAATTGTTATCCTGTAATTGTATTTATTGGAATTTTATTATAAAAGGATAGAGAATAATTATATAGGTTTATCATATGAAGAAGTATAAAGTTAATTCGATAGAGAAAGGAAGCTTGATTATCACTGGTAATAGTGAATCTGAAGTATGGAAACAGGCTGAAATACTAACTGATTTTTGTTCTCCTTGGGATGTAGTCGAACCGCATAAAATTGAGTTTAAGGCTTTATGGGATAAAGAGCAGTTATTCTTTTCTTTTAAGGTATACGATCCATCTGTATATCTTGTTAAGACGGACAATACAAACGCTAGTATCAATGATTCTGATAGGGTAGAGCTTTTTTTTAGATCGGATGCTAAGTTAAACCCATATTACTGTTTGGAGATGGACCCTTCTCCTAGAATAATGGATTTTAAAGCTGAACCTAATAGAAAATTTGATTTCAATTGGAAGTGGCCTAAAGAAGCTATTGATGTGAAATCTTCAATTAAGGAAAGCTATTTTAGTGTTGAAGGAGCTATCGGAATAAGTACTCTTGAGAAGTTGGAATTGTTAAAGAATAATAAAATTGAAACAGGGATATTTAGAGCTAAATATAATAAAGGAGAAAACGATTCCTATGAGCCAACATGGATTCCTTGGGTAAACCCAAATACGGATACTCCAGATTTTCATACTGCTTCTGCATTTGGAGTTTTGGAATTGTTTTAAGCCATATATTGATTTACGTTCTCAGAATTTATAATGTCAATTGGAAGTAATACTTGTTTAGGTATATCTTTGCCAAATAAGAAATATTCTGCCAAATGGCTTAAGCCTAAGAAAGCTTGTTTTTGTGGGTTTTGGTGAATAAGAAAGTCAATCAATCCTTCTTTTAAATAGCTTACATTTTTATCAACAAGGTCATAACCTACTATTTTTAATTCTCTATCTGATTTATGCTTGGATTTTGCTAGTAAATATGATTTTGAAGTAGTAACAAATATACCATTGATATCTTTAAAAGTATCAAGATATTTATCTACAGCTGTTTTGATACTAGTTGTAGAGTCTTTCTTTATGTTGAAAGTTGATATTTTGTAGTGTGACTTGTTTGCAAAATAACTTCGAAACCCTCTTTCTTTTTCTTGAATATAAGTTGCATTTTGAAATACTTCATCTATATGAATGATTGCAAGGTGCCCTGTAGATAGAAGCATATCCAAGAGTTTTGCAGCTATACGACCACTTTGGTATAAATCTTGTCCAATAAAATTTGTAAGGCGGTCTTTTTCAATTCGATTATTAAATGTGGTAATTAGAATGTTTTTATCTAGACATATTTTTGATATTTTTTTGGCTTCAGTAAAAAATAAAGGCACCATATGTATGGCATCTGGATCTGAGTGAATAAGTGTTAAGGCATTTTCGGTAAAAGATTCAGGTGAGTTAGGGTCGTAACTATAGCGTTCTATTTGTATCCCAAAGTTTTTGTAATTTTCTTCAATCTCTTGAACCGCATCCAAACAGGGAAGCCAATAGGTATCCATGTCAGTTGAAGGAAATAATATTCCTAATCTATATATTTTATTGTTTTTTAAATTTTTTGCAATAGGATTCGGGCTAAAGTCTATTTCATCTAGAACTTTTGTTACTTTTTTCAAAGCTGCTTCTGAAACTTTCCCTCTTTTATGTAAAACGCGATCAACAGTTCCTTTTGAAACTCCGGCCAAATTAGCAATATCTCGAATCGTATATTTTTTTATCATAAATACAAATATATAGAAAAAGAGGATTATAACTAAATAATGTGTTCATGAATACGACAAAAGTGTGTTCGAGCACATTTTTTCCTTTTTTCCTTTTTTTATAATTGAATAATGCATAATTTTGTCCAGCTGTAATTTGATGATAGCTTTAATTTATTGATTTTCAGTACATGTCTTTTGCTAGTAAGGGAGTTTAGAATGTTTTCTTGTAAAGATCGAAAGTCAAGATAGTTTGAAAATCAGGTTTTTATAAAATTAATTATAGAATAATATAAAAGTATAATGGGAAACAAAAAGCCAACACTTGTAATTTTAGCGGCCGGTATGGGAAGTCGTTACGGAGGATTGAAACAAATAGATTCTTTTACGCCTGAAGGGGATACAATAATTGATTTTTCAATCTATGACGCTCTACAAGCAGGATTTGGAAAATTTGTGTTTATAATACGAAAGAGTTTTGAAACTGAGTTCAAAGAAATTTTCAATAAGAAATTAGAAGGAAGAGCTGAAGTAGATTATGTTTTTCAAGAATTGGAAAATGTTCCAGAAAAATATCAGAATAAAGAAAGAACGAAACCTTGGGGAACGGGGCATGCTTTGTTAATGGCAAAAGATGTGGTGAAAGAAAATTTTGCTATCATCAATGCTGATGATTTTTATGGTAAAGAAGCATTTGAAATTATGGCAAAATCTTTGATAGAAACGGATAGCGAATCTTATAATTTTAATATGATTGCTTATTTGTTGAAAAACACGGTATCTGACCATGGGTTTGTTTCTAGAGGTGAATGTAAAGTTGATGATAAAGGATATTTAACGGATGTAACTGAACGTACTCATATTGAGAAATTTGAAAATGGTTTGATGCGAAAAGATGAGAATGATGCATTTGTTGATATTGATGAAGATACTGTAGTGTCAATGAATTTCTGGGGATTTACACCCAAATGTTTTGAATTCGGTGGTGCTTTGTTTGAGGAATTCCTAGAAAATAATAAAACCAACTTAAAAGCTGAATTTTTTCTGCCTTCCGTGGTAAATGAAATTTTAAAATCAGGTATTGCAACTGTAGAAGTATTGAAGTCAAAGGCAAAGTGGTTTGGAGTTACTTATAAAGAAGATAAAGAAATTGTACAATCTGCAATTGGAAAATTAAAAGATAAAAAAATATATCCATCTAAACTCTGGTAAAATGATAATAGAACAATTGAAGTTTATTTTTGGTCAATTTGCACACAGTGCAGAATTCTTGTCCTATGAAGAATTGGCCTCTGGTCATATTAACGATACTTACTTAATAAAAACAAAAGAAAAGCCATTTTTTGTTTTACAAAGAATAAACCATGGGGTTTTTAAAGACGTACCTGGTCTGATAAGAAACAAGGTAAAAGTGAGCAAACATATTCAAGCTAAGATGTCTCACTTGGATGCAGAAGAATTAAAACGACGTGTAATCAGTTTTGTTAGTACAAAAGAGGGAGGTGAATGTTTTAATGATTCAGAAGGTAATTTTTGGAATATGATGTATTTCATAGATAATAGTGTAACCTATGAAACTGTAAATAACGATGAAGTAGCTTACGAGGGAGGTAAATTGTTTGGTGAATTTTTAAATCTTACAAGTGATTTTGAAGCAAAAGAATTGATAGATGTTATCCCTAGATTTCATGATATGTCTTTTAGGTATTCTCAATTCGATGATGCACTGAAAGTAGCTTCTGCTGAGCGTAAAGAACAGGCTAAGGAATATATCAATAAAGTAGCTGATTTAAAGAAAGAAATGCACATTCTCCAAAACTTGAAGGATTCAGGAGAAATAAAATTACGAGTTACACACAACGATACAAAAATATCAAATGCTCTTTTTGATCAAAATATGAAAGGACTTTGTGTAATAGATACAGATACTGTAATGCCTGGAATCGTTCATTATGATTTTGGTGATGCAATACGTACTATTTGTAATACTGCAGCTGAAGATGAAAAGAATTTGGATTTAGTGAAGTTCAATACTTCCTATTATAAGGCATATTCTAAAGGTTTTTTAGAAAAGGTAGGGAATTCTCTTTCGCCAGTGGAATTGAAGTATCTTTCTCTTGGGGCTAAATCTATGATATTTATTATGGCATTGCGTTTCTTAACGGATTTTTTAAATGATGATGTTTATTATAAAACAAAGTATCCTGAGCATAATATAGATAGAGCCAAAAATCAATTTAAGTTGATTGAAAGTATGGCTGCTCAAATGGATGTGCAAAAATAAATAAGTGAAAAATTAGACTTCATAGATTAATATTTAAACCAATAACTAGTCAGCTAGTTGTAGTTTTGTGGCAATTTTAATCATTAGTATAAATACTAACTAATAGTTTAAACCAGAGAGTTTAATTAAACCTTTAACCATAAAAAGTATATATATGTCATCAACAGAAAGCTCCTTGAAGAGTCAAAGTAATTTAGTACCAATAGCAATTATCGCAGGTTTGTTTGCAATCTTTGGGTTTGTAACGTGGATCAACGGAACATTGATTCCTTTTATGAAAGTAATCAATGAGCTAACCGAAGCAGAGTCTTATTTAGTTGCTTCAGCCTCTTATATTTCTTTTGTAGTAATGGCTTTACCCGCATCTTATCTTTTAAATAAAATCGGATATAAAAAAGGGATGTCTATCGGTTTAATTATTATGGCCATTGGAGCATTGGTGTTTATCCCTGCAGCAGAGGCAAGAACCTATTGGATGTTTTTAGTAGCTATTTTTATTCAAGGAATTGGAATGACAATTTTACAAACAGCAGCCAATCCATATATTACAGTTTTAGGACCTATAGAAAGTGGAGCGAAGCGTATTGCTATAATGGGGATTTCAAATAAAGGAGCAGGAATTATCGCCAACATAATTTTTGGATCTTTATTATTGTCAGGGATTGATGAAGTACAAGAAAAGTTACTTACCGTTTCTGATACTGAAAAAGCAAGTCTATTGGACTCTATGGCAGACAGTGTTGTCGTTCCTTATATTATTATGGCCATTGTATTGTTTGTTTTTGGACTTTTGATAAGAAAAGCCCCTCTTCCAAACGTAGAAGCTACAGAAGAAGCAGCTAACGAAGAAGGAGAAAATACAAAAACGAGTATCTTTCAATTTCCACATTTATGGTTGGGAGTAGTAACCTTGTTTGTGTATGTAGGAGCAGAAGTAATGGCAGGAGATTCAATCATTGCTTATGGTTTATCTTTAGGTTTTCCAGCTGAGTATGCAAAATACTTTACCCCTTTTACATTAGCGGCAATGATTTCAATGTACGCCTTAGGGGTAATTTTGATACCAAAATACTTAAAACAAGATACGGCATTAAAAATAAGTGCAGGTTTGGGTATTGTCTTTAGTATTGGTATATTATTAACAACAGGATTTACCTCAGTATTATTTGTAGCCGCTTTAGGAATTGCCAATGCATTGGTGTGGCCAGCAGTTTGGCCTTTGACACTAGAAGGATTAGGGAAGTTTACCAAAACAGGATCGGCATTATTAATTATGGCTATTGCTGGAGGAGCTATAATTCCACCTTTGTATGGGAAATTAGTAGATGCAAACAAACATGAATTGATTCAACAAGGAATAAGTGAAGCAGAAGCAAGTGCAAGTGCCGCTACTGCAAGTTACTGGATATTGATACCCTGTTACGCAATTATTTTATTCTTTGCCTTAAAAGGACATAAGTACAAAAGTTGGACAAGGAAATAATAAATATATATCAGCGAATAATCGTGTAGCCTTTAGGTTATACAAAAAAATAAAAACATGTTAAAAAGTAGTACAGACAAAGCCACTGGATTTGAGAAAAGATTTGAAAATATTGGGACTGAGGTTTTTGAAGATTCAGGAGCTGCCTCAAAAGCAGTTGCTCAAGAAATTGCAACTTTAATTCAGGCCAAACAAAAAGAAAAGCAAGCTTGTATCTTAGGATTGGCAACAGGATCTACCCCCAAAGGTTTGTATTCAGAGTTGGTTCGTTTGCACAAAGAAGAAGGCTTGAGCTTTAGCAACGTAATTACTTTCAATTTAGATGAATATTATCCAATGGAGCCAGACTCTGTGAATAGTTATGTTCGTTTTATGAAGGAATTGCTTTTTAACCATATAGATATCCTACCAGAGAACAGTCATGTGCCTGATGGAAGATTAAGTAAAGATGAGATCTCTGCTTACTGTAACGCATATGAGGCAAAGATAGAAGCTTTGGGAGGAATTGATTTACAGATTTTGGGAATTGGAGGAAACGGTCATATTGGATTCAATGAATCAGGAGCTTTGCAAAATTCAAAAACCCGTTTGGTAGCTTTGGATCATATTACCCGAGTAGCAGCAAGTGGCGATTTTTCAGGTTTGACACATACACCAAGAACGGCAATTACTTTAGGAGTAAAGAAAATTATGGAATCCAAACGCGTGATTCTAATGGCCTGGGGAGAAGGAAAAGCAAGTATTGTAAAGTCCTCTGTAGAAGGAGAAGTAGTCAATCGCATTCCAGCAACCTATTTGCAAGAACACAACAATGCAATTTTTGTATTAGATAAAGAAGCAGGATCAAAACTGACAAGAATCAGTGCTCCTTGGTTGGTAGAGAAGGTAGAATGGAATGAAAAAATGATTCGCAAAGCAGTTTTGGGATTGGCCTTAGATTTAAAAAAGCCAATTTTAATGTTGACCGATGAAGATTATATCGAAAACGGAATGAGTGATTTATTGGCTTCAGAAGGCCAGTCTTATGATATCAACATCCGAATTTTCAATAAATTACAGAATACAATAAGTGGTTGGCCCGGAGGAAAGCCCAATGCAGATGATGGCAATCGTCCAGAGAGAGCAGAACCATCTAAAAAGCGTGTTTTGATTTTCAGTCCACACCCAGATGATGATATCATTAGTATGGGAGGGACTTTTAAGAGATTGCAAGACCAAGGACATGAAGTTCATGTTGCTTATCAAACTTCAGGAAACATAGCAGTTGCTGATGACGAAGCACATAGATTTGCAAGTTTTGTTTGTGACTATAACAAACATTTTGAGATTGCAAGCCCAGAGGCAACAAACATTTATGAAGAAGCTAATGAATTTCTAAAAAACAAGAAATCTAGTGATGTCGATACTCCAGCAGTACGAAATATCAAAGGATTGATTCGAAAAGGAGAAGCAAGAGCAACGAGTTATTTTGTAGGATTGAAAGATGAACAGATTCATTTTATGAATTTACCATTCTATGAAACCGGAACAATTGAAAAGAACCCAATAGGAGAAGCAGATATCAAATTGACAATGGATTTGATTAAAGAAGTGCAGCCACATCAGATTTATGCAGCTGGAGATTTAGCAGATCCACATGGAACGCATAAGGTATGTTTGGATGCTATCTTTGAAGCAGTAAAGCGATTGAAGCCAGAGCCATTTATGAAAGACTGTTGGGTATGGTTGTACCGAGGAGCATGGCAAGAATGGGGAATAGAGGAAATTGAGATGGCAGTTCCAATGGGACCCGATCAGGTACTAGAGAAACGTTATGGGATTTTCAAACACCAATCACAAAAAGATGGTGTTGTATTCCAAGGAGCAGATAGTAGAGAGTTTTGGCAACGCGCAGAGGATAGAAACCGAGAAACAGCAGACATGTATGATCTTTTAGGGTTGGCACGTTATGCAGCGATGGAAGCCTTTGTAAGATGGCATTATTAAAAAGAAGTGAATCCTTTAATTAGGGCAACAGTATTGATTTGGTTTTTGCTAAATTGATTTTTATATTGAAAATAGGCCTGTCAATCTTATCAGTTGACAGGTTTTTTTATTAGAGTCAAGTTTTAAAAATTTTGTATAGCCCATAAGTATTGAACTAATACTAAGACAATGATATCAGTATCCGTTTTAGACTTTGTATCAGGAGGGGGGGGAGGTATTAGTTTTTTCCTGATTTTAGAAAGAGCATTGCTAACATGATTTTCTACAGTATTGATGGAAATATTTAAAATGCTGGAAATTTCTTCATAACTATAGCCTTCTTTTTTATTTAAAATAAAAACAGTTCTACATTTAGAAGGCAGCTCTTCAATTGCATTGTCTATTAATAAAAGTTTTTTATTTAAAATGGAATCATCTTGTTCAATAGTAGCATTGATAGTATTGATACGTACTTTATCTAAAAACTCTTCCTTTTTTTTGATTTTTAAATACTCGTTTACAAAATTATTGTAAACCATTTTATATAAGTAGCTTTTCAGTGAGGTATGTATTACCAAGTCTTTGCGATTGTCCCAAATTTTTATGAGGGTACTTTGGACAATATCTTCAGCTATATCATTGTTTTTTGTCAATGAGAAACAATAAACACATAAAGAATTATAGTAGGTTTTAAATAAAAAAGTATAGGCTTTTTTATTTCCTGCCTGTAATTCTTTAATTAATTTTTTATCATTTTTAAACAATATATTCATTAACTAATTTGGTTTATTAAGATAAGCTTAAAAAAAAGTTAAAAAATTTTAGTGGTTATCAATTTGTCAACTGTCATATAGGTAGCAAATATATATAAAAAGAAATTAAAGTGGAAAAGAGTATAGAGCAATTACTTCAAAAATATCTTACCAGTAGGACAACTGAAAAAGAGTTGTCATTGTTAAAGGATTGGATTTCAGAAGGAGAAAATAGAAAGTTATTAGAAGAGTATTTTGAAATGCAGTTTCTTTTGACAAACAAGTACAAGTGTTTTGATGATGGTATTGCGTTAAAAAAGTTCATGGAAACGATAGAAAGTCGTCCTAAAATAATGGCGATTAATAAAAGGAAGTATACTTCATTTATTAAATATGCCGCTGTATTTGTAGGGATATTGACTTCTATTTATGTTTTTAAAGATAAAATAATTGAAGAAAAAGAACTGTTAATAAATGAAGAAGAAATAACACTTCAATTAGATAATGGAAAGGTTGAAGTATTATCAGCTTCGGATGAAAGACAAATTACAGATAGGAAAGGGATAATTATTGGAGTTCAGAAAGGAAATAAAATTTCTTATTCTCAAAACCTCGTAGGGACAACAGTTTCTTCTGATAAAGAGGAACTGGTATATAATGAATTGACAGTGCCATATGGAAAAACATTTGAATTGGCATTATCGGATGGTACTGATATTCATTTGAATGCAGGTACCTCTATCAAATATCCAGTACAGTTTATAAAAGGAAAAGAGAGACAGGTTTTTATTAAAAATGGAGAAGTGTATTTTGATGTTGCTAAAGATGAAGAGCACCCTTTTGTTGTAAATGTAGAAGCATTGAATGTTCGAGTATTGGGAACAAAATTCAATGTATCTTTTTATCCAGAGGATGAAAGTGTAAATACTGTGTTGGTTGAGGGGTCAGTTGGTTTATATGAAGATGGAAATGTTTTTAACAAACAAGAATCGGCAATTTTAGAACCAGGTTATAAAGCAGCTTGGAACGTTACCAATAAAAAGATGGTATTTCATCAGGTAGATACAGATGTTTATACAGGATGGATTGAAGGTAAAATAATATTTAAGGATACTCCGTTTAAAAACATCCGAAAAAAATTAGAAAGACATTATAATGTGTCTATAAAAAATTACGATAAAAAGTTAGATGAAAATACATACAGTGCAGTTTTTGATGTTGAAAGCATTGAAAAAGTATTGGAAACATTAAACGAAAGTTATCCGATAAAATATACAATAATCAAGAATGAAATTATCATCAATTAATAACCATAAAATCAAAACTATAAGAGGAAAAACTATGAGAAGTTTACACTAAGATTATCCTTGAAATAAAAATCGGAAAATGCGCCAAACATTTCCCGACAATATGGATGATCAAAAAATTAATTTTAATCACATAACTATTTACAAATGTATGAAAAATCTTAACCATTATTGGGGTAAAAATTACAACGCCCTAAAATTCGATTTAAAGATGAAATTAACCGCACTTTTACTTTTTGTTGCATTATTTCAAATTCAAGCGAGTACGTATTCTCAAAACACAAAAATATCATTAAATCTTAAAAATGTAAGTGTTGGAGAAGTACTCGATGAGATACAGCTATTAACAGAATTTAAATTTTTTATTGATACTAAGTTGATTGACACAGAGAGAATTGTGTCTGTTAACGTAAGAAAGGAACGTGTTTCGAAGATCCTTAACAAAGTATTTACTGGAACCAACGTTGCTTATAAAGTACTAGACAAGCAAATTATATTTAAACTTGACGAGTCAATTTCTGGTGCAATTCAGAAGGCTCAAGTAAAAGGTATCGTTACAGATGGAGATGGAAATCCAATGCCTGGCGTAAATGTTAGAATTGAAGGGACTTCTGTTGGTACACAAACAGATTTTGACGGTAACTATGTTCTAAAAGCATCTAAAGGAGATGTAATAATATTTACATATATCGGAATGAAGACTGTAAATGTAACTGTTGGAGAGAGCGCTTCTGTAAATGTAGTATTGGAAGAAGAAACAAACTCTTTAAACGAAGTTGTTGTTACCGCCTTAGGTATTAAAAGATCTACAAAAAGGTTAGGTTATGCAATGAACGAAGTTAAAGGAGAAGAAATTGCAGTAACAAATACAATCAACCCTGTGTTGGCACTTCAAGGAAAAACTGCTGGTGTTAGTATTGGTAGTTCTGACGGTGGACTTTTTGGAAATGCAAAAATTCAAATTAGAGGTATTTCAACTATGAATTCTACGAACAACCAACCAATATTTGTTATTGATGGTGTTATTTTGGAAAACTCAATTTCTAATGCAAGTGCAGATTGGTCTGCAAGTGCAGATGATTATGGAAATATTTTGAAAAACTTAAATCCTGATGATTATAAAAGTGTTTCTGTTTTAAAAGGTGCTGCTGCAACTGCATTGTATGGTTCTAGAGGTATCAATGGTGTCATATTAATAACGTCTAAAGACGGTGCTGGAGCTCAAGGATTGGGTGTGTCTGTAAAACAAACTACAGGTTTTGATTATGTATATGACCAACCTGGGATTCAATATGAGTTTGGTGATGGTGCATTACCTGGATATACAAGCTATGGAGAAAAAGATGCGGATGATAAATTCTATCGCTTTTCAACGAATCAGTTTTATACAAATGCTGATGGTATAGCTACTAAAAGAGATCACCCTTGGGGAGGATTTGGATATGGTCCAAAATTTGACGGAAGACCAATTATTGGATTTGATGGTGAATTGGAAAAATACAATCCATCTACAAATAATATGAAAGATGCTTATGGTTTGGGAGTAAATTCCAATACTTCATTAGCTTTAAGAGGAGGGAATGACAAAGGAACATTTTATCTTTCTGATTCATACAATGACAGAACAGGTAACTTACCAAACAATTCTTTCAAAAGAAATTCATTATCTTTTAATGGAACTTATAAATTGGCAGAATGGTTGAAAGCGAGAGCTTCTATTTCTTATACAACGTCAACGTCAAAAAATCCTAGAAATGATGTCTCACAACGTTTTTTTGATGGAACTTGGGGAAACTGGTACGACACTAAAAAGTACAAGCAACGTAAATACTGGCAAGCACCTCATGGTGGTCTTCCTAGCAATAATTACGGAGATTCTTATACTGGAATAGCGAGTGCAGGATACTGGTTTGCGTCTAACATGAATGACAGTTCAAGGGAAGAAGAAGTGATCAGACCTATTGTTAATTTAACAGCGAACTTAACAGATTGGCTAACAGTCTCAGTTGAAGGTAGTATCAATAAATACAATACGAAGTATGAGCAAAAGAACTTAGGTTCAGGCTTTGCAAATGAAGGAGGGTATTATGAATTGAAACATACCAATGATGAAAGTAAGACTGGAAAAGTTACTTTAAATATCAATAAAGATATCAATGAAGATCTTACTGCAAATCTATTGATAGGTG
>Ga0209395_1006611_pt1 | contig 12472 bp, 11 predicted proteins | sample GOMGulsemesocosm_3_FD_184635 | JGI IMG/M metagenome (GOLD analysis project Ga0209395, IMG submission 184635) | Methane-oxidizing microbial communities from mesocosms in the Gulf of Mexico - GOM9D Gulf of Mexico (SPAdes) (version 2) | ecosystem: Environmental > Aquatic > Marine > Cold seeps... | reverse complement strand
AAACGGCAATTTTATTTTTTTTCATTCACTTTCCCTGATAACCGATGTAACAGTATTGCCGCTTTTTCGATGTTTTTTTGTAAACTGGTTAAATCGGCCACTTCACCTTTGGTATGACCGCCGCGTCCCATTAACCCTAAACCATCGAGTGACATTTCAACATGGTCCGCTGCAAAAGAAATATCTGCCGCTCCCGCTTTTCTTGGATTGACCGCTTTAACATCGTCATAACCCAAGTCTTGGCTAATTTGGCTATATAAAGCCAATAATTGGTAATTACCTTGATTAGGCGCCATAGCAGGATAGCCTTCATCAAAAATAAGTTCAGCGTCAGTATGGGCAAGATTTTGCTTAACAATATTTTGCATGACCTGTTTAGCTTTTTTCAATTGGCTAGCTGAAATGGCGCGAATATCGCCACGTATTATGGCTTGCTTGGCGATAACGTTAGCTTTGCCAAATGCCGTGGCGGTTGAATTACTCCTATCTTCATCAACTCGAGTTCCACCACTGATCATGCCAGGATTAAACGTTAAGTTTTTTTCATTCGACAACTGTGTACGAAACTCAGTTAAAATTCTCGCTGATTCATAGATAGCACCAAAACCAACGTCATCACGAAATATTTGTGATGAATGTGCTGGTTTCCCCGTAACGTTTAAAGTCCAACCGATTGCACCTCTACGTGCCACCACCGCCGTTTTGATATCACCATCACCATCTTCAAAACCTATAGCGATATCAGCCCATTTACCGCCATCAATAATCGCTTCTTTTGATAACGATAATGGCCGACCACTACTTTCCTCATCACCTGTCATCACGACACGAATGCTTAAGTTATCGAGCAGCTTTGCTTTTTTCAATGCCGTCAAGGTTGCAAGAATAATGGCATTACCCCCTTTCATATCAACAATACCCGGCCCCGCTACTTCAGTATCAGATAATTGTTGGTAAGACTGAAAATCATCTTGCTTGGCAAATACAGTATCCAAATGGCCGATCATTAATATTTTTTTAGCTTTTGGGTTTTCACTTTCAAAATTTGCCACAACGTGTCCGGCACGATTAAATTTATCCCCCGCTAACCATTGTGTTTGAAAGCCAATGGCTTCAAATTGCTCGATCATCAATTTCCCAACTGTTTTCACACCAGCAAAATTCATCGTGCCACTATTAATGTTCACGGCTTGCTCTAGTTTATTTAACGTATCAGGTAAATCCGCTGAAATAACTTCAACCAACTGTTGTTCTTGTTGTGATAAAGACTGCTGAGCTGAAGCTTGGTTAAAAATTAAGATACTCGGTAAAAATAGTAACCGAATAATACCCTGGTATATGCTCTTCATTTCACTTTCCTTCTTGCACAATTATCGATGTGCCTAATTTATTGCTTGATGTTAGAGAACTCTTGAAACTAATACAAGACTAGGGGCTGTTGACTTTGGTGATTAATGCTACACTATTTAATCTGATAAGTTTGGATATAACAAGATGTTAGCACTTCGTTCATTTTTCTATTTTCTATTAAAATTTCCGCTCACACTATGGGTTAACTGTCGTATTATTACCGACAAAATCCTCGATACCAGCAAACCACAAACCAAACAGCCAATTTTTTATATTGTTCGTCATCAATCGGCAAGCGATTTATTGACCTTACAAAAAGCCTGTAAAAAACTTAACTTCCCTGATCCTTTTGAGCAAGTTGTCATCAACGGGCAGTCTTTTCAAAGGACACTTTGCTTAGAAAAACCCAGTGCACTTTTTGGCGGAAATAAAGTCAAAAAATCAACCGCTCAGCAGCAAGGGTTGGCAATATTAGCTGAACATCAAAGCGACCCTGAATTAGAAGCCTTGCTCATGCCGGCAAGCCTTGTTTGGGGAAGAAACCCCACCATTGAAAAAAACAATGCGACTGTCGGTACTATTCTCGCCGATCAAGAATCACCAAACTGGCTACGTAAGTTTTTTATCGTGTTGTTTTTAGGGCGAAACTCCTTGGTGCGTTTTAGTGAACCACTGTCATTTCGTTATATGGCAGACAAACACGGCACTAACGACACTATTGCACGCAAACTTTTACGGGTAGCACGCTTTCATTTTCATCGCCAAAAAATCGCGGCAACCGGTCCAAGATTAATGCACCGTCAGCAGATGTTTCAAACCTTAATGAAAAATCCTGCTATCACTCGATTGATCCAAGATGAAGTCGAATCTAAAGGGCAAAGTGAAGCGAAAGTAAAAAAACAAGCCTTAACCATTATGGATGAAATTGCCGGCGACTACCGCCAATCAATGGTTCGAGTCGGTGAGCGTATTTTACATTGGTTATGGCATCGCATATACAGTGGTATCGAAGTGAATAACGCCAATACCCTAAGAGAGCTAGCTGACGACGGTCATGAAATCATTTATGTGCCGTGTCATCGTAGTCATATGGATTATTTACTACTCACTTATATTATCTATCAACAAGGTCTAGTCACGCCACGTATTGCTGCCGGTATAAATTTAAATTTTTGGCCTGCTGGACCGTTTTTCAGAAAAGCAGGCGCCTTTTTTATTCGCCGAACTTTTGCTGGCAATCGTATGTATTCCACCATCTTCCGTGAGTATTTAGGTTTGCTCTTTGAACGAGGTTATCCGGTAAAATATTACTCAGAAGGTGGCCGCAGTCGTACCGGTCGGCTACTTGAACCAAAAACTGGCATGTTAGCCATGACTATTCAAAGCCTGCTTAAAGGCATCAATCGACCACTGACTTTAGTGCCCGTATATTTAGGTTATGAACACGTGATGGAAGTTGGCACCTATCATAAAGAATTAAGTGGTAGCACCAAGAAAAATGAATCGGTATTTGGTGTCTTTAAAGCCATTAAAAATTTGCGAAATTATGGCAAAGGCTATGTAAATTTTGGCACGCCCATTAACATTTCACAGTTTTTAAATAAACAAGTGCCTGATTGGAAAGACGCCATTGACCCTGTAGAACCTCAAAAACCTTCATGGTTAACACCAAGCGTTAATGTATTAGCTAATCAAGTCATGGTCGCCATTAATAAATGTGCTGCGCTCAATGGCGTCTCGTTAATTGCTTTAATATTACAAGCGACCAAGAGCAAAGCGTTATCACGCAACGAATTAATATTACAACTCGATTTCTTTTTAGCGATACAACAGCAAGCGCCTTATAGTGATGAACTGACCATTCCAAATCAAAGTGGTCAGCAATTACTTGATGAAGTCATTAAATTAAATAAAGTCACCGTAGCACACGACAGTTTTGGCGACATTATCTCACTGAGCGAAACGGCTGCTTTAGGCATGCGGTATTACCGTAATAACATCATTCATAGTTATATGTTACCTGCGTTAATTTGTCGTATTTTGGATAGAAATGCAAAAATTAGTGAAGAAGCACTTAACATTCAAGTGCAACAAATAATCTTGTTGCTGAAAAAAGACTTATTTTTATGGCAAAACCAAGAAACGATAAACGTGCAAATCAAACTTATCTTAACGGCCTTGAGCAATTTAAATGTCGCGAAACAAAGCAAAGCGGGATTTTGGTCACTCAGTGACGATACCCAAGCACTCAGTCACATTCGACTTTTAGGGGAGTGTGCCAATGAAACCATTCAACGTTTGATCATTATTGTCTCGCTAATGAAGCGACTCGCGCCCATTAGTAAAGCAGAATTAGCGGAGAAAGTAGTGGCGATAGCCAAACGATTGTCGGTACTCAATAATATTAATGCACCTGAATTTGTTGATAAAAAATTACAAATGGCTTTAATCAATGCCATGCTTGAGCAAGCATTTATTAGCGTTGACGAAGACGGAAAGCTGATTGCAAATAGCACATTGGACGTACTTAAAAGCAATTTAACCAGTTTAATTGATATTTCTGTGCTGCAAAGTATTTTACGATAATCGGAATACTTATATATATTCGATATATATACCAATAAAGATGATTAAACCTACCCAATGATTATTGAGAAAGGCTTGGAAACAAGCCTCTCTTTCACGGTTAACGATCAACATTTGTTGGTAAGTAAAAAATCCTGCACAAATCACTAACGCTAATTGATAAGGCCAGCCAAATGCCTGTAACTCACCTACAGTCAACAAAAGGGCCAAAGTCATTAATTGCAGAAAAGCAATAATACGTTTGTCATAACGACCAAATAGAATCGCCGTAGATTTAACACCTATTTTAACATCATCGTCTCTGTCAACCATGCCATACATAGTGTCATAGGCAACTGTCCATAATAGATTGGCAAAAAACAATAACCAGGCAACTTGAGGGATTTCACCACGCGCTTCAGCAAAAGCCATGATCATTCCCCAACTGAACGCTGCACCAAGCACCACTTGTGGCAATTGGGTAAATCGTTTCATAAAGGGATAGCTTGCAGCTAAGAGCAACGCTACTACCGATAACATGATAGTAAATGTTGATAAGGTTAAGACTAATGCTAATGCGCCGCCAATTAAAAACGCAAATAAACTCAGCGCCTGGTCGCTGGTCATAGCGCCAGATACTAGCGGGCGGTTTTCGGTGCGCTTAACCTTACCATCGACTTTTCGGTCAGCATAGTCGTTGATCACGCAACCTGCGCTACGCATAATAAATACACCTAATGAAAACACAATCAGTAAGTGTAAATTTGGGAAACCATCTGAAGCCAGCCATAACGCCCAAAAAGTTGGCCATAACAATAAATAAGTACCGATGGGTTTGTCCATGCGGGTTATTTGTTTAATCGCCAACCACTGCTTTATCCACGGCTTTTGTTCAATTTCAATCATCCAATAGTGCTCTCAAGCTGATAGGCAAATGCTTCAGGTAGAAAGACTTCAGCCACAATCAAGGGTTTATCTTCAATAACAAACACAGAACGACGCCCCCAAAGATCTTCATTGCTGGTTAGTTGATGCTGTTTCGCTAAATTCGCAACACTGGACTGACTATCAAAGCTTGCGACTTCAATGCGTTTCCTTTGTAATTGCGGATGATTAAACAAGACTTGTCCTAGTGATTGGCTGCCTAAATTGGCAAGTTGTTTTTCATCTCCGGTCAATGAACTTAATGGCAAAAGACTGCGAGCAAAAACTTGTGGCTTTTGACCACAAAATAATAACACTTCTCTGACCAATACTTCTTGCTCTACAGCGACTTCAGCCGTTGCCTCTTCAATAGTACACCTTTGAATTTTTTGACCTAATACCTCGACGCGAAAATCATTACCGTGTCTTTTCAATCTAGCCGTTAATGAACTGGGATCGAGTAACCAATCGCGCAAGTTGCTCGGCAGTTGAACTGACTTTTCTGAACACCATTTGGCTTGCATATTTACAGGAAATAAGGGATGTTGTTTGACTTGTTGGGACATCGGGCTATTTAACCATTAAACGACTAATACACGGTTATAATATCAGGTTTTTATTGATAGCCAAACACCTTGAGTACGACATACCCTTTTAAAGGTAATTGATAAATTTCGTTGTGATTTAGTGCTGTTTTTGTTGAATAATAAATAAAAATGAAAATCTCGGCTAAGATCGTTACAATAAATGCCGATAATATCCAATTAACCACTTTTCTTAGGACAAAGCATTTATGATCAAAGGATTTCTTTTACTTATTGCTGCATTCTTGATGCATTCAAGTGCCAAAGCCGCTGATTATGCTTATTTTGGCTTTGAACCTTCCATTGTGACTAATTATGTCGCGGTGAAAAAGAAAATGGGTTATGTCCGTTTATCTGTTGAACTGATGATTTCAGACTCAGCGAATTATGAAGCCGTTGAACATCATTCGCCTTTACTTCGAGATGCTATAATCACCATTATTGGTCAGCAAGCCGAATCCAAAATAAAATCCATTAATGGCCGTCATGAAATTCAAAGGCTCTGTGAAGAAAAAGTAAAATCTTTATTGACCAAAGAAACAGGTAAGCCATTGATCAAAAAGCTGCTTTTCACCCAATGGTTAGATAATTAATCCGCGAACTATAGATTCACTTTAGCTTGGCGAGCAAATCTAAGCCAAGCTAAACAGCAGCCAGAAATCAATCCTAATAAATGTGCAGTATTGGCCATAGCCACAGGCAGAACATCAACATAGCCGAGCAATAACCAAAATATCAAAAAACCAATAATCGATTTAGATAACATCAAGCCTTTTTCTGGCGCCAACCACCCTGCCCACCAGACATAACCAACTACGGCATAAACAACTCCAGATAAACCACCAAAATTTGGTCCTGCGGCAATAAACTGACCAACATTCGAGACAATCGCAGCAATAAAAAACAATTGCAGCAGTTCAACTTTCCCCATCACTTGTTCAATCGCACCACCTAATTGCCACCACCACATGGTATTAAAAGCGATGTGTAACAACGAATAGTGGAAAAATACCGGACCTATCAAGCGAAAAGGGTTATCAAAAAATTGTTCACTGCTAAGTTCAGTGAAAAAATGTATTTCGTTAAAAATATGTCGTTGCCAACCTAGAGCACTGCCAATAAACACTAACCAGCACAGCGCAAAAACAACCAAGGTGATCAAGCCCGCATGGGCTAAAAACTGTTGTTTGAATGTGGTTAAAAAAGGCGGAGTATGACCAACAACTGTGGTTGTTTCACCACTGTGCCATGCTGCTTGCTGATATTTAGCATGGTGAGGATTTTGAATAAATTCATCAAAAATCTCTTTCGCTTGTTGGTAGTATTCACTTTGACAATAGACAACAAATTGCTCTTCTTCTTGAACAACTGTCGCGTTAATATTTTCACTTTGTAAGTAATTGGCAAACAATAACGCGATATTATGCTGCGCTAAGCCAACCAATGCTTGTAACTGTTGCTGACTCATTAACGCTCGGCTGCATCAATGGCAACATCTTCAGGGTAATGTAATTGCCATTCAACAAAACCACCATCAAGGGAATAAACATCGGTGAAATCTTGGCTCATTAAGAACTGTGCTGCTTGTTGGCTTGAGTTACCGTGATAACAACACACCACAACGGGTGCGTCAATGTCAGCCTCACGAATGAACTCAGCAAGCGTATCATTAGTTAAATGAATCGCGTCAGGTATATGCCCTTGTTGAAATGAAGCAGGATCCCTAATATCAACCACAACATGGCTTTTGCTGGCTATTACTGCATGCAATTCATTTATATGCATATGCTTAAACGCTACATCACTCACTTCTTATCACTCCCAATTTAAGATAACTTTACCTGACTGACCGGAACGCATAATATCAAAGCCTTGCTGAAAATCATCAACATCAAAATGATGAGTGATGATCGGCTTTAAGTCTAAACCTGACTGGATCAAACTCGCCATTTTATACCAGGTTTCAAACATTTCACGACCATAAATGCCTTTAATGGTTAAACCTTTAAAGATCACTTGGCTCCAGTCAATGGCCATGTTTTGCCCAGGAATACCGAGCATTGCTATTTTACCGCCATTATTCATGTTGTCTAGCATATCAGTAAAAGCCATTGGAACACCTGACATTTCCATACCAACATCAAAACCTTCGCTCATGCCTAACTGGCTCATGACATCGCTAAGCTTTTCTTTACTGACATCAACAGCACGGGTTGCGCCCATTTTACGTGCTAACTCAAGGCGGTATTCATTAACATCAGTGATCACCACGTGCCGAGCACCGACATGTTTCGCTACTGCAGCAGCCATGATGCCGATAGGTCCAGCACCAGTGATTAAAACATCTTCACCCACTAAATCAAAAGACAACGCGGTGTGCACGGCATTACCAAAAGGGTCAAAAATAGCGGCTAAATCATCAGATATTTCGTCTGGAAGTTTAAAAGCATTGTAGGCCGGGATAACAAGATATTCTGCGAAACAGCCTTCACGATCAACACCAACACCGACAGTGTTACGACATAAATGAGTGCGACCTCCACGACAATTTCGACAATGACCACAGGTGATATGACCTTCTCCAGAGACGCGGTCACCAATGGAAAATCCTTTAACTTCTATGCCAATATCTACTACTTCACCTGCGTATTCATGACCAACAACCATAGGTACTGGAATAGTTTTTTGTGCCCAATCATCCCAATTATAAATATGGATGTCGGTGCCACAAATGGCTGTCTTTTTAATTTTGATTAATAAATCATTATGACCCAATTTCGGTTTTACCGACTTAGTCATCCAAAGACCTTCCCTGTCATGCAATTTTGCTAATGATTTCATCTTCGACTCCTTAAATTACACCCATTTCTTTACCTATGGTGGTAAATGCTGCGATCGCTTTATCTAATTGCTCTTTGGAATGTGCTGCTGAAATTTGTGTGCGGATACGTGCTTGGCCTTTCGGCACGACTGGGAAAGAAAAACCAATCACATAGATACCTTCGGCTAATAACCGATTTGCCATATCACTCGCCACTTTGGCGTCACCTAACATCACCGGGATAATGGCATGTTCTGCTCCGCCACACGTAAAACCAGCCGCTTCCATATTGCTACGGAAATAGGCGGCATTGTCCTTTAACGTTTTACGAAGACCATCACCCTCGGCTAATAAATCAATGACTTGAATAGAAGCATTTACAATAGCGGGAGCCAAAGAGTTTGAAAATAAATAAGGACGAGAACGCTGACGTAACCATTCAACGACTTCTTTTTTACCTGAAGTATAACCGCCTGAAGCGCCACCCATTGCTTTGCCTAGAGTGCCAGTAATTAAATCTACTCGGCCCATTACTTGGCAATATTCATGGCTACCACGCCCTTGCTCACCGACAAACCCAACGGCATGAGAATCATCCACCATCACTAAAGCATTGTATTTATCCGCTAAATCACAAACCGCTTTTAAATTGGCAATAACACCGTCCATAGAGAAAACACCATCGGTCGCAATTAACTTAAATCGAGCACCTGCTTCGTCTGCAGCTATCAGTTGTTTTTCTAATTCAACCGCATCATTATTTGCGTAACGATAACGTTTAGCTTTACATAAACGAACACCATCGATGATTGAGGCATGATTTAAGGCATCACTGATAATCGCATCTTCTGGACCAAGTAAGGTTTCAAATAAGCCGGCATTAGCATCAAAACATGAAGAGTATAAAATAGTATCTTCCATGCCTAAAAATGTTGACAATTTTTGCTCTAGTGTTTTATGAATGTCTTGGGTACCACATATAAAACGTACCGATGCCATGCCAAAGCCATGTTCATCTAAACCATTTTTAGCCGCGGCAATTAATGACGGATGATTGGCCAAACCTAAATAATTGTTCGCACAAAAATTTACCACTTCTTCACCGGTGTTTACTGAAATTTTTGCTTGTTGTGCTGTAGTAATTATTCGCTCAGCTTTATATAAACCATCTTGTTTTACTTGCTCAATTTGTCCATTGAGGTGTAAATAGAAATCGTTAATTGATGAAGATTCTTTCACGGTAAATTCCTGTCATTAAAAGGGATAATATTGTTAGTATTATTAGCTTAGACGAAATACGAAGAAAGTGACAAAACTTACTATTTTGTCTTATTGAATAGTCAAATTGACACATAGGCATATCAAAATGTATATTTATCCGTGCAAATTAGTAACAGCTATTAAAGAGAAGTTATTGTGCTTACTGAAAAAGATGAAGAGTTACTTTCTATATTACGCTGCAACGCTAGAGCAAGTATCTCAGATATTGCCAGAGCAACAGGTGTATCACGAACGGCAATACAAAATAGGCTGAACAAGTTAGAAAACAATGGGGTTATAAAAGCGTACAGTGTGGTGTTAGGCAGTGAATATACTAATCAACTGATATCGGCGAATGTCTCACTAAAAGTTAATCCTAATTTAAGGAAAAACATTGGTATTTCGTTAAGGAAAATTCACCAGATAAGTCATATATACTCTATTAGTGGTGAATATGACTTATTGGTGACGATAGAGGCTCAAACGTTAGAAAAACTCAACTCTATCTTAAATTTAGTTTGTTCACTTGAAGGGGTAGAGCGAACGAATTCTTCCATCATCCTTGATACTATTTTTGATCGATAAAGAAGAAAAATTCGTTCTGGGGAACAATAAGAGCTATTCCCTGATCTGCCCATCACCAATAACAACAAACTTTTCCGTGGTTAATGAAGCTAAACCCATTGGCCCATAAGCATGCAATTTACTGGTTGAAATGCCAATTTCAGAACCTAATCCTAATTCGCCACCATCAGAAAAGCGTGATGAAGCATTCGCCATCACCACCGATGAATTAATTTGTCTAATAAACGCTTGTGTGCGCGAAGTATCTTGGCTAACGATAACTTCGGTATGATCAGAGGTAAATTCATTAATATGATCAACCGCAGCAGCAAAACCGTCGACAATTTTCACCGCTATTTCTTGTGCTAAATATTCCGCATGATAGTCATCATTCGTCGCAAGTTCAGCCAGTTTAAAATAAGGTAAACTTCTTTCACAGCCATGTACTTTAACCATCTCTGGTTCAATAACCGCCATAAAAGCTTCTGCGGCTAAAGGTAAAAATGCCTCGGCAATATCTTGATGAACCAGTAATGTTTCTATCGCATTACAGGCACTTGGACGCTGGGTTTTACCATTAACTAAAATATTAACCGCTTTGGTTAAGTCTGCATGTTTATCAATAAATAAATGGCAAACGCCTTTAAAGTGTTGGATCACTGGGATTTGACTATGCTCGGTAACATAGCGGATCAAACCTTCACCCCCACGAGGGATCACTAAGTCGATACTTTCTTTTTGTTTCAGCAAGGTTTCAATCACAGCGCGACTGGTATCAGGCACCACAGAAACAATGTTTTTATCAATGCCTTGTTGCTCTAGTACTTTATGTAAACAATTGGCTAAGGCAATATTACTGTGAATCGCTTCCGATCCCCCACGTAATATAACGGCATTACCTGACTTGATACATAGCGCAGCTGCTTCTGCAGTTACATTAGGACGTGCTTCATAGATCATCGCCACAACCCCTAATGGAATACGCATTTTACCTACCTGCATACCATTTGGACGTAACGATAAATTACTAATATCACCAACCGGATCGGTCAAGGTGACAATCTCTTTGATAGCATCCGCAATTCCTGTCACTCGCTCTGGTGTTAATAGCAAGCGATCGAGCATAGCTGCAGCTAAGCCTTTTTCTCGACCCGCTGTAATATCCTTTTTATTTTCTTCAATGATAGCTTCACTATTGCTCGCAATGGCATTGGCGATATCAGTAAGTAAGGCATTTTTTTGTGTGGTGGTTAATTGCGCAACTACACGAGCAGCGCGTTTCACTAACTTGGCATTTTCGGCAATATCGAATTTTTCACTCATATTCTTCTCTTTAATAATCTTTGATAGCCAATGGCTTATAAAATAACCATGTCGTCACGGTGAATAATCACTTTACTAGGGCAATAACCTAAAATATCTATGATCTGTTCACTTTTACAACCTTTGATGCGCATAAGATCCATTTGGCTGTACTGACAAATGCCTTTAGCAATGACTTTGTTACTGCTTGAATCTATTATATCTATCGAGTCACCGGCAATAAATTTCCCTTGCGCTTTTTGAACACCGGAAGACAATAACGAAGCTCCTTTATTAACAACGGCGTTAACGGCACCTGAATCTAACATCACCTGACCATTACTTTTTAAAGTATGTTTTAACCAATGTTTCCGCGCACGAACGGCTTCTTTATTCGGAGCAAAACGTGTACCGGGGTTTTTACCTTTTAACAGGTCATCAAAAACATCACTACGACTGCCATTCAAAATATAGGTTTCAATGCCATTTTCAACCGCTTTTTCTGCTGCCTGGATTTTTGTTTTCATCCCACCGGTAGCAATAGGATTATTGGTGGTACCTGCCATGGCATAAATTTCTTCGGTAATCTCAGCAATTTCTGGGATTAATTGAGCATCTGGGTTATTTCTAGGGTCTTGATCATAAACACCATTTACATCACTTAAGATAAACAAACAATCCGCTTCACTGACTAAAGCAACTAAAGCAGCAAGATTGTCGTTATCACCGACTTTAAGTTCTTCTGTCGCGACAGTGTCATTCTCATTAACAATCGGGATAACATGATTGGCCAATAATATCCGCAAGGTATTCTTGATATTAATGTATCTTTGGCGATCTTTTAAGTCGCCATGAGTGATCAGCAATTGGCTACAAGGGACATCAAAAAAACGTTGCCAATTAGCCATCATTTGCATTTGGCCAACGGATGCCATGGCTTGTTTGGTGGGAATTGAGGGAATAGGTGAACCGTGCTGAATTAATTTTCGACCCGCAGCAACACTACCAGAAGAGACTAATATAATCTCTTTTCCAGCTTGTTGGCATTCGGTAATAAAGCGAGCAATGGCTAATAAATATTTACCACTACAACCATTAGCAT
>Ga0209395_1006609_pt1 | contig 12474 bp, 16 predicted proteins | sample GOMGulsemesocosm_3_FD_184635 | JGI IMG/M metagenome (GOLD analysis project Ga0209395, IMG submission 184635) | Methane-oxidizing microbial communities from mesocosms in the Gulf of Mexico - GOM9D Gulf of Mexico (SPAdes) (version 2) | ecosystem: Environmental > Aquatic > Marine > Cold seeps... | reverse complement strand
AATCAGCCCCTTATTGCGGGCATAAGGGCTCTTGGTTAAACCAAATAGTCCTCATTTTTTTAAAGGAAGTTAAGTTGGAATTTATTGAACCGTATAAAATTACAGTTTTAGTTATGGGGTTGGCAGGATTAACGTTTCTTGTGCAACTGTTAGTCGCAGATATTATTGCCATTAAATCGCGTCATATACCGGGTTACCCAATTGAGGCTAACCATAATGACTTGCATTTTCGTGCAACAAGGGTGTTATCGAATTCAAATGAGAGTGTAGCGATTTTTATATTGCTAGTGTGTTTTTCAATACTATCTTCGGCAGACGCTTATCTTCTCAATATAAGCGCTATCGTGTATTTAGTTGGCAGAGTTGGTCATATGCTTTGTTATTATTTAAATTTAAAACTGCTAAGAAGCATCTCTTTTGGTGTTAGTTTATTGGGTTTAGCAGCCATATTTATAGTTGGTATAGTCAAGTGGTTTTAGAATATACGTGCCCTAATAAGCCATTCATACAGAACATTTAACAGTTGGGTCAGTTTCGTGTGGTTACAAAGGGGATTTATGCTTAAGTATCGCGGCGGCATCGCTGGTTTTATATGGGGAACGCTTTATACCCTTGTGGTCGCTTTATTGTTTAGTGTCGGTGAGCATTATTCTGTTAATTTTTTAGAATTTGTTTCCATGGCCATGCTAGTTTTTGCGCCTGTTTCTGTTGGTATTATAACGGTGTTGTGTTTAACCAAGGAACAAGCGTTAAATGTAAAAATTAGACTATTTCATCCTTGGTTACCAGTTGTAGGCTGGTCGTTACTGTCTATCATACTTGCCTTTGAAACGATAATTTGCATTATCATGTTATTGCCTTTATATCTCCCGTTATCCTCTTTAGGTGGAATAGTTGGAGGGTATATAAGAAAAAAATATGCCGATAAAACCAAGATCAAAATTAGTGGCTGTTTTGCTTTGTTGCCATTTTTTGTCGCACCGCTGGAACACCCTATAACGTCTCCTACCTTGTTTCATTCAGTCACCGATACCGTCATTATTAATGCTCCAATGACTAAGGTATGGCGTAATATCTCTAACATTGAAAATATATCACCTGCTGAATTGTCGTGGAATGTGTCTCACTTTATTGGCATTCCTAAGCCTGTCTCTGCGAAAACAGCTGAATTTAAGATTGGTGGTCTACGGGAGTTATCTTGGGAGAAAGGTGTACATTTTCAGGAGAAAATCACTGATATTCAAGTGAATAAAAAATTGGCGTATGAAGTAATTGTTGATCAAGAGTCAATGAAAATAGCAGAACTTGATACACATATTGTGGTTGGTGATAAATATTTTGATGTTCTAAGCGGCTCATACGATTTGAAATTAGTTGCTGGTGAAGTTCATTTGTCCCTCACAACGCGATATACAATGACCTCAAAAGTAAATTGGTATGGTGCATTGTGGGCGAATTTTATCCTAGATGATTTTCATCATAGTGTATTAGGTTTGATTAAGAATCGGGTCGAAGCTGAAATTAATGAAGTTTAAAACACTGATGCTAACTGTATTTCTAATAGGATTTTCTCAACATCAATGGCCGGAAGGTTAAATCGGGGCTTTCTTTTCGCTTTCCATATTAGCGGTTGAGTTGTGTCCATATATGAATCCCAAATTCGGGATGTTTACATTTAACTTCCCCCGTCTAAATTTACTTTTCGCCTTACGTTACTTCAATGGTTAAAGGGCGCTCCCTTGGAATCGGATGTTGACGATGTGTTGTTGATAACGCTGGTTAAATCGTTGTTGTTCAAATGAATTCATTTGATATACTCCAGTGATAGGCACCACAAAGGTTGTGATGTTACTGGATTAAGTATGGACGAATGAGCTAATACTCTGCCGCGTAGCGGCTTCGTTAAACAAGTCATTCAAAAGGCTAAAAAAGTTGGTTCTGCTCCTGCGTCGCTAATTTTAACCAATTATTTTATTGCCTCTGATTGGGGCGTTAATATCTATTCTTTACGGAGAAATACCTTGAAAATTAAAATCTCATTTATAGCGTTTATATTATGTATATTTATGCTTAATGGTTGTGTCACAACAAGTACATACGGAGCAACATTTCAACCTACAAGCCAAGATTCAGACACGCATTTTTTGAAAATCTATTTTGGCGGGTTACCTAAACCATATATGTTAGATAAAGACTTTCAAGAAGGTACGTCCTCAGATTTATATAAATATGCCTCACAATTTATGATAGATAACCCTCATTACAAATCATATGAAATTCAGGATATAGAGCATAGTAGAATACCTTCATATTTTAAATATGAAGTTTTATTTAAACGATAAAGCGATATTTACAAGCGCCTCAAAATGATTCGTAACAGCCTGCTCGGTTTCGCTTAGGTGGACGTTGAGGCTGTAGGATTTATAATATTTACATTTTATATTCAAAATCATGTAGTTGAGCGTGATGTATTAGAGTAAATAGCGCTAATACATCGCTATATTTTACAAAGAGGAGCGTTTTTTAACGTAAATCAATCAAAAATTAATGAGTGTTTGTCATCAATGATAAATTCTACAGACTCGTTAGAAAGCACAGATAAGGTTTACATGAATATTGAAAATTTTTCGTTATCGTGGAGATAGATAAACTCATCACATGTAATTTTTTCGAAAGAGATCTTGAGTGAGCTTCATCCCCTAAGTATTGAATCGGCAAATAAGTTAGCAAACTCTAAGTCTGTTGATATATCCATTGGTTTAACTAGGTTTAGCGCGTCAAATGATCAATTAACATCGCAATGGTTAAAAGAAATTAAACTTCCTCCGCAAAGAGTAACCATTTTATGGGACAGAGATACGGCTTTGACTCTACCTTGGTCGACCTATTGTGAGTTTTGGGGGGATTTTTGTTACCCTTCTAGTGACGATACTGATATTTTTCTTGAAAATGGTGAATGCTTTTTACGATGGAATCATTATGAAGTTTTTGAGCTTGATGAAGGCACTCTCTCACAAGTCAATTAGTTACACGCTTTCAGCGTCAGACAGCCTATACGTGGCTTCGCCACAGACTGCTGATTACTGAGGCGTTAGGCTTTTCTATAATTCAGCTGAAAATGGATATTATGACGAATAAAATTACTACATTAGAAAAAATAAGTTTTGTATTAGTTGCACTAATAGTTTTGTTACAGGGCTTTTATGGCACTTTTTCATTCATTGACCCTGCCAGTTTTTCTACAGTAAGAGGCACTGAACTTTTTTCTGGCATGGATGCGGACTGGGTGAAAATATATGGGTCACGTACTATCTTTATTACCTTAATTTTTGGCTATCTTTTATATACTCGAAATCATATTGTTTTAATGTGGGGTGCATTATTTGCTGTTGTTATGCCAATTACAGACGGGCTACTTGCATATGAAGCTCAAGCACCATTTAAGGTTGTTGCTAAGCATATCGCCACTGTTGTGTACTTATTAGTTATATTTTTTGTCTTAAAAAAGGTTATTGCCAACAAAGCCTAAAAAACTATAGAACATCTATGTTCATCTCTGATCTGCTTTATTGTGATGTGTTTGGCCATCGCGGTTATTTCTTCATATGTTTAATACGGCTAAGGGCTACTGGAGTGATACCTAAATATCTAGCCATATCATTCTGCGTGACTATGTCGTAGATATTGGGTACTCTTGCAAGTAAATTTTGGTAGCGTTGCAGTGCTGACAAGCAGAGTAATTCATATTCTCGTTGCTCTTTTTTCATTGCAAAATTAAGCAGTAGATCAATCAAAGAATTAGCTGTAATGAGATTGTTTTCAGCCATTTCTTTCACTTTATAATAGGGTAACTTTAATAGTTTACAATTGCTTAATGCTAATAAACTAAAGGTACACGACTGTCCTGTAAGACCTTGTAAACTCGCGATAATATCCCCCGAGAAAAGAAAGGATTTGATATATTCTTTACCGTCCTCAGACAAATAATATGCTTTAAGAACACCTTCCTCTATAAGGTAGATATTTTGATCTTTATCGCGTTGTGAAAAAACGTGAGATCGATTTGAAACCTGCACTGTCTCGCCGTAATTTTTCGCTAATTGAATTAAATCCATATTTTTAACCTAGGTTAATGCCCCTAAAAAAATGCCGCTTTATAGTATCACTCAAATATATTAATTGAGTAAAACAATGCAATTGAGTCATAAAACTATATTAATTACTGGTGCCACTTCGGGTGTGGGGCATGCTCTGGTAAAAAAGCTGTACCCAAACAATAAAATTTACATCACAGCAAGGTGCCCTGAAAAGGCGCGATTGATGGAGAAAGAGTTCCCGCTAATCACTGTCTTTATGGTCAACCTCGCTGACGTGGGTGCGATTAATGAATTAGGCCAATCCATTTTATCTGCTGTCGATAGTTTGGATATTTTGATTAATAACGCCGCCCAACAAAATACCCCTGAATTGACTGGTTCTGACTTTGATTATCACGGTATTCATCGTGAAATATCGACTAATTTTACTAGCATATGTTGCTTAACCTATTTGTTATTGCCGATTCTAAACAAAGGGCATGACGCAGTCATACTTAATGTAAATTCTGCTTTAGGGTTGGTGCCAAAACGTAGCTCAGCTATTTATTGCGCCACTAAAAGTGCGCTAAATACCTTTTCACAAAGCCTGCGTTATCAGCTGGTTGATTCAAAAGTTGAAGTGTTGCAAGCCTTTTTACCTCTGGTGGATACAGCTATGACAGCGGGACGGGGCAGCTCTAAAATGACACCGGATAATGCCGCACGGTTAATGCTTGTGGGTATTGAAAAGAAGGTAGCTAATCACGCTATTGGCAAAACCAAGTTGCTGTTTTTTATTAACTCACTTGCTCCGTTTTTGGCCAAATCAATTATGAGGAATAGTTAACATGGCAACTCATTTTAAAGTGAAGCAAAGCATGCAAAACAGGTGTAAACAATGGCGTAAATTCGCGTTAATTATAGGAGGCTATATTTTTATGAATCATGGCGTAAATGCGGCTGAAATTACCGTTCAGGTAGACAATATTAATACTGACAAAAAGGGACAAATTCTCGTCATGCTTTATGGGGAGAATGGCTTCCCAAAGGCGCATGATAAAGCAATTTTTATCCATGCGATCCCAAGTGCAACCAATTCGATTAGCGTTAATTTTGATGCTGACGTTGTGCCAGATCAGTTTGCCATAAAAATATTGCACGACGAGGATAACTCAGGGGAAGTCACCAAGAATTGGACAGGTATTATTCCCGCTGAAGGGCTTGGCTTTTCTAATGGGGCTAAAGTATCTTTTGGACCGCCTAGCTTTAAAAAATCCCAACTGACTTACTCGCCCAATATGCCAGCCATCATAATCAATGTTATTTATCCTTAGGCGCATCTGATGAAAAGTTTATTAAAAATAATGCTGACATTTGCATTGGTGTTTGCCACAACCTTTGTTGTCGCTAAAATGACAGGCCTCTTGAGTGTGGATCATATAAAATCATGGCTTAACGCTGCCAGTGAAGTAAATGCATATTACATTGCCTTGATTGTCATCGTGTTGTTGTTTGCAGATATAATTATTGCAGTACCAACATTGACGATCATCATTTTAAGTGGCTACTTTTTAGGTGTCTTTTACGGCAGCATCGCATCAATTATAGGTGTGTCGTTGGCTGGCGGTGTTGGTTATTGGCTGAGTTATTTTTACGGCGAAAAGCTGGGTAAAAAGATCATTAAGGATCCTTTGCAATGGCAAGACGCTAAAAACACCTTTAATCAATATGGGCTGTTTATGATTTTATTTTCACGCGCTATGCCTATCTTTCCTGAAGTTGCGGCGTGCATGTCGGGTATGACCAAAATGCCTCTCACTAAATTTGCAACAGCATGGGCGGCGAGCAGTATTCCTTATGTGCTTATCGCCAGTTACGCAGGGTCTATTAGCACACTAGATAATCCCAAACCGGCTATTTTTACGGCCATTGGATTGTCCTTATTTTTCTGGACAGCTTGGTATGTGTTTAGAAGACTCACAACGGTTAAAAATAGTGAATATAGTTAATCGTCTGTTAGGGGGCTTTTATGATAAATTTATAGCTGCTCAGTTTCTGTCACAACAGCTGATACTTAAACCATGTTAAAGGTCACATGATATGAATAAAAGAAGTCCTGTGTTTTCAAGTGATGAATTGCTAAAAGAATTTCCTCTGCAAAGTAAAATTGAAGGGTGGTACTTTTCTGTCGAAAAAGTAGCACCGTTTGTTTGGTACGCACGTGCAAAGAGTATTTATGGTTTTGAGATGTGTACATCAGGTGCCGATGAACCAGACTTTATGATTGAGCAATTTGAGAACACAATCATTAGGGAATCATTAGAAAATGGCATGTATTTTATAAATTAGGAGACGTTGTTATTAATATAAATAGCCATTGTATGGTTAAGTCAGGCTGTTAATATTTCGCCCAAGCGCCATTTTCGAACAATGCTTGTTTGTTTTTAATAATGTTAGCAATAGTGTCTCTCAACCAAATTAAACCGACATCTCGGTTACTTCGATTATGCCATGCCATTGATATTTCAGCGGGAGGAATGTCAATGGGTATAGATTTGGCGATCAACGATCCGTCTTGTACATGTTCAAAAACAACAGGATAAGGCAAAACACATAGGAGTGATGTTTGTTTGAGCAAACTTATTGCATTGGAAAAGTTGTTGGTTGTCATGGCGATGCGGCGTGTTAAGTTTTTCTCAGCTAATTTACTATCAACAATGCCAGATGCATCGCCAGATAAAGAAACCAACAAGTTATCACTATTCGTGAGCGCTTTTAAATCTAATACTTTGTTTGCCAGAGGGTGTTCTGGTGACATTAACGCGACAAAATGATTATTACATAGGTGCTGTCTTTGTAGGTTTCGGCTTAACTCAGGTACGTAATCGGCAATAAGATCAACTTGTGCGTTCATCAACAAACTTTCAGCATTCATCGTGTAGGGGACTGCATGAATATTAATGTGCGGTGCCGTTTTTTCTATAATCTGTCGCAGTTCTACCCACAACAATGATACCAGCCCGTCAGTTAATGCGATCCTAAACGTGCGTTTTGCATAATGTGGTACAAACTTTTTAGGACTGACAACATCAGAGATTGTATTTAACGAACTTGAAATCTGTAGCCATAATGAGTTTGCGAAAGGTGTGGGTTTTATGCCGCGACCATCTTTAATAAATAATGGATCTTTAAAAACGTGGCGCATGCGTGATAAAGCATTAGAGACCGAAGGTTGCGTCATCGATAAGCGCTCTGCTGCGATACTCACAGATTGCTCTTGCATTATGGCATCGAAAATCACCATTAAGTTTAAATCAGGTTTACTCATATCAACACTAAACTCATCACATATATCAATGAGTACTATGTTAACAATCAATTATAGAATATCAATTATTTTGTTGATACTAGCTGCAACAGAGAAAACCAATTAAATAAATTATTAGGAATGACAATGAAAGCAGCATACATAAAGCAATATGGTAACGTAGAAAACTTGATCGTTGGTGAACTAGACAAACCAATTATTTCAGCCTCTCAGGTATTAATCAACGTTAAGGCGGCGGGTGTAAATCCAGTAGATTTCCACATAAGAAACGGCATGTTACAAGATTCTGATACCCATCAATTACCCTTGGTATTGGGTTGGGACGCTGCTGGTATTGTGAGTGAAGTAGGGCAGCATGTGACCGATTTAATAATAGGTGATGAAGTTTATGTCTATGCCCCATTAACAGAACAAGGTGCCCAAGCTGAATATTTAGCCGTTGATGCTGAGTTCGTTGCACATAAACCTGCTTCTTTAAGCTTTATAGAAAGTGCTGCCGTACCTTTGGCTGCACTCACTGCATATCAGGCCTTAACAACTCATGGTGAATTGAAAGAAGGCCAAAAGGTACTTATTCATAATGCATCCGGTGGGGTAGGTAATTTTGCCGTTCAAATAGCAAAGCATCTCGGCGCTCATGTAATAGCCACGGGCTCTCAGGCAAAAAAATCGTTTATTATGGGGCTTGGTGCCGATGAATTTATTGATTATAAACAAGATGATTTTGAGCAGCATGTTTCTGATCTTGATTTAGTCTTTGCTGCCGTTGGTGGCAATAATATCGTTGAGCGCTCAATCGATGTAATTAAACCACAGGGGCGGTTAATTTCATTATTAGATGAGATTGACGAGAAAAAAGCACAAGCGAAAGATGTATATTATGCACGAATGTTAGTGGAGCCATCTAAAAGTGGACTTAACATCATCACTGATATGCTTGAATCAAATCAGCTTAAGGTAACGATAGATTCCGTGTTTAGTTTGGATGATGCAAAACAAGCTATGATCTTAAATGAAAGCGCGCGTGCAACGGGGAAAATAGTCCTAGAAATATCTCCCGAAAGTTAATATCAGGAAGTCCGGCAGCAATACGACACTGCCGGAGTACCATCAGTTAATGCTGTCCAACTTGATAAGCGCCAGCCTCAAAACCAAAAGGTTTGGCTAGGCGATTCCATGCGTTAATTTGATTGATAGCTAGGGTCAAATTCGCAATAGCTTCTTGATTAAAGTGCTGGTTTAAATTGTCGAATGATTGTTGTCTTTGCTCGGGGGAGTCATTGAGCAAAGTCACAGATTCGGTCCATGCGAATAATGCTTTTTCTGATTCACTATAGAAATTAACTTCTTTCCAAACTGCACTAGAATATATTCTAAGTTCTATCTCACCTGCCGCTATAGCTTCTTTAAAATGCATTTCAACGCAATAAGCACATGAATTTATGACGGATACGCGATAACGTAATATTTCCATAAAGGATTCTTCAATGATGTTTAAGCTGTTGATGTATTGCTCTGTTTGCATCATACAGTTCATTAGGTTTTTAGGGATTTTATCAAATGGGACTCTAGACATTGTATTCTCGATTTGTGGTGTGATTGATAAAACGCATTGTACTAACATCATTTAATTTGTAGAATCCATGATATATACCGATTAGTTTTGCGTAAAACGCAAAGGTTAATATGTTGAAATTAACACGTCTTTTCATTCGAGTTGCCCAATTAGGCAGCTTCTCTCAGGCTGCCAAAGTATTAAATATGGCTCCGTCCTCAGTAACTCGGGGCATTGATACGCTTGAATCAGAATTAGGGCAGGCGTTATTTAAACGCAGCACACGTCAGTTATTACTTACAGACAAAGGACAAGTGTTTTTAGACGGGGCTGTTAAATTAGTTTCTGACAGCGACGCTCTACTCATGTCACTTGCCGATGGGGATAAAGAGCCCGCGGGCCATTTGAACATTTCAGTCTTCGAAAGTTTTGGGCGCATTAATGTATGCCCGCTTATTCCTGAATTTTTAGAAAAATACCCTAAGATAACCATTGAAGTCGATTTGGAAAATAACATAGCAGACCTTGCAGGAGATAATATCGATTTAGCTATTCGGGTTGGCATTCCAGCAGACTCTAGCCTTAAATCTCGAAAACTGCTCTCCAATCATACCCTCATCTGTGCTTCACCAGATTACTTAGCTAAGAACGAAAAAATAGAACAGCCGGACGATTTATCATCCCATAATTGTCTGCTGCTTAATCAGCAACGTCAGCGAACCTATTGGTACTTTAATCAAGCTCGGCGAAACACTAAGGTGCTAGTTCAAGGTAATTTAAAATCAAAGGGCGGCACGCCTTTATTAGAAGCAGCATTGTGCGGCCTAGGCGTGGTTCAGTTATCTAATTGGGTGGTGTCTGAATTTGTTGATAGTGGTGAACTTGTTGTTTGTTTAGATGATTGGAAGCCGCAACTCAATGAAAAGTCTAGCGGTGATGTTTATGCGGTTTACAGGCAGAGTACCTACCAAAACCCCAATATTAGGTTATTTATTGACTATTTAATTGAAAAAACACAGACTAAATTACTGAGCTAACGATGGTTACTGTTCGACCAGTACTTTAACGCTTATCACTATGTAATGGAGTATTTAAATGACCTTAAAAACACTGATATTAGTTGCATGTTTAATTGGATATTCTCAACTCTCAACGGCTGGAAGATTAATTAATGATATGCAGTCTTGCCAAGCGTTAATTAAGTTTATTGACAGTAAGTTAGACGTTTCGCCGGCGGGTTATAGTAAAAGTGCTATAGCTAAAGTGCGTAAGGGATTGCATGGCTATAATCAATATATTCAAACAGAAATAATAACACCAGGATTGTTGAAATTTAATGGTGGCGACAAAACCAAAGCTAGCGATATGCAAAAGCAGGTCAATGGTTACAAGCAAAGTGTGCTCAAAGCGTATGAGACACGCTATCCTCAAAATTCGCTATTAATGGATCATGCGGTTGCGCTTAATAACTGTGCTAAAAAAGCAGTGCCAAAGGGGCGAGCATTAGCGGATCTTAAAATATCCCTGCAATCTATTGTCGAGCTATCTAAAATTAAATAGTCAACCAAATTTAGCTCTACATTATTGCATTTATCTTTATCGATATTAAAATAACCGCCTGTTGTTATTAATATTTAAAAAATAGCTTAAGGTGGATGCTACATTGTCAAAAATTATTTTGCAGGGGCATATTATTGTTCCTGATGAAGACTTAGCGCTGGTTAAAAGTGAAATAGACATTCATAAATCGCTTACTCTGCAAGAGGCCGGGTGTTTAATATTTAACGTTGTTGAAGATAGTGCAAATGTTAATAAATTTAGTGTTTATGAAGAGTTTGTTGACCAAGCTGCTTTTGAGCATCACCAGCTAAGAGTTAAGCAATCTAACTGGGGCAAAGTGACGGTGAATGTGCAACGTTTCTACGATATTAGCGTCGTTTAAGGTAAATCTACCTGCCCGTGGGCTACTAATGTTGTGAATCAAATCTTATTAATGATTCACCATTTTTAGGCCAATCCTTTCTACATAAATTATTGCCTTAAACTTCAATTTTCACTGCATGTCCCCAAGAGTTAGAATCTATCCCTTCCTGTTATGGAGTGATAAATAGCCTATTAATAAACAATTATATAATGATAGATTTGAGCTGTTTTTAGCACTAAACTACAGCGGATTTACCAGCTCTGGAAGGAAGTAATCGTTAATCAGTTGGTTAAAAACAATGAAGTTTTCGGTTTATACAAATTCCACTATTAAATAAATTTAAGGAGATAATTGATGTCTATAGAAATGTGGTTAGCCTTCGTTGTTGCAAGTGCAGTATTAACACTTATTCCTGGTCCTTGTGTGATCCTTATTGTTAGTCAAGCCATAACACGTGGAATGTCTGCGGCCATCATGTGTATTGTGGGGGATATTATTGGTGGGATAGCGCTGATGGTTCTTTCATTAGTTGGTGTGGGGGCAATTTTAGCGGCGTCGGCAACGCTGTTTACTGTTTTTAAATGGTTAGGTGTTATCTATATGGCCTATTTGGGTATCAGTCAAATTATTGCGACCAAAAATAGTCTTGGTGAAGAAGAAAAGGTCGACAAAAATAAATTAACAGCAGGTAGCTTCCAGGCTGGATTTTGGTCGTCATTATTGAACCCTAAAGCCATCGTTTTTTATATGGCTTTCCTCCCACAATTTATGAATCCAACTGGGGATACTCTTTTACAGTTCTCTATTCTAATTGTTACATCTTCAATTGTTGTTGGCGTTATTTTGGCGGGCTACGCACTGGCAGCGTCACGTGCTCGTAAAGTTTTTCAAAGCAAAAAATCTAGAAAGTATTTCGATTATTCTGGCGGCAGTTTTTTAGTTGGCAGCAGCGTGTTTATGGCTAGCACAGCAAAATAAAGTAAATTCCATTTTAATCATTAGCCAACATGAAGTTGGCTTTTTTATATGAACCCTTGTTAGGAAGTATCATGAATTGTTTAGTAGTAATCGCACATCCTTTGAAAAATAGCCTTTGTAAACATTTAGCAGAAAAAACAATAAGTCATCTAAAAAACAAAGGGTACAAGGTTGTTGTAAAAGATCTTTATGAAGAAAAGTTCAACCCTGTATTAAATCAAGATGAAAGGGCTAGTTATTATGCAAACCCATTTAATGATAGTGAGTTGGCGGCGGATATTGAACAACTGAAACAAGCTGAATCTTTGGTCTTAATATTTCCAACGTGGTGGTTTAGCTTTCCTGCCATTTTGAAAGGGTGGTTTGATCGAGTGTGGGCTCCCGGCCATGCGTATGATCACGCTTCAGATTTTGGACCAATAAAACAATGTCTTACTAATCTTAAAGAAATGAAAGTTGTCACCACTCTAGGTGCTCCTTGGTGGGTTGATGCGTTTATTATGAGAAAGCCGGTTAAAAAAGTGTTGAAAATTGCGTTGCTGGAATGTTGTGCGGTCAATTGCAAATTTAAGATGTTGTCACTGTATCAAAGTGAAAAACTAACCACTGAAAA
>Ga0209395_1006606_pt1 | contig 12478 bp, 6 predicted proteins | sample GOMGulsemesocosm_3_FD_184635 | JGI IMG/M metagenome (GOLD analysis project Ga0209395, IMG submission 184635) | Methane-oxidizing microbial communities from mesocosms in the Gulf of Mexico - GOM9D Gulf of Mexico (SPAdes) (version 2) | ecosystem: Environmental > Aquatic > Marine > Cold seeps... | reverse complement strand
ATCACCTTCAAATAATAATTTATCAGCCATAGGCGTTTCGTCGTTCAGGTTGTCAAGAGTCATTAAATGCGTATGACCATCTATTAATCCCGGCATTACAGTGTAACCTGATAAATCTATTGTCTCCGCATTTGTTGGAATCGAGATGTTTTTACCAACTTCGGTTATTCTATTTCCTTCAATTTTGATGACGTAATCTGTAAGTATTTTTCCGTTTTCTGAATCAAATAATTTTCCGGCCTTAATGAAAGTCACCTCATTAGATTGAGCTATTGATGAATTTATAGCAAATGATACGTAACAAAGTATCATTAAGTATTTTAGTAATCGCTTCATGATTTTGGTTGTTTAATTGTTGCTAACGGTTTGTATATGAAAAGTAGAGCATTTTAGTGCTCTAGCTTTTATAATTGACTAAAACATTAGATTATATTTGCCAACAGGTTCTATTGGTTTTGGCAAGTCAGTTTCGTCTAACATTTGCCTTATATCAATCTCTATGGACCTCGCCATTGTAGAAATTGGTACATCATTATATAAGCCTTCAAAGGGATTTTCAGAGTATTCACCTATCATTTCCATTAAAATAAAAACCCATGATACCAACATTGTAAAAGGTAATGTTAACCAAATGGTGTTTAAATTGTTAGTGCCATTAAATATATTCAACATTCCGAAGGGTAACAAAATTAAAAATATCCAAACAAAAATATAGTTAACAGTTGCGTATTGCCTTGGAAAAGGGAAGTTCTTAATGCGCTCGGATTTTCCTTGCAATGAGTAAAATTCTCCTAGTATTTTTTCCAATTCCATGTGCCTAAAATCATCTATTAGTCCATCTGATTTTAACTTCAACAGTTCTTTTGATTGCAGACTCAATATATGAGATGCTTTATTCCCCTTAGTCATAATGTATTCATATTCACTTAAGGATATATATGGTTTTAGTTTTTCAAAATGATTGATTTCATGATGGATATCACTGGCTTTCCTCATTCTTACTTCAGCAGCAGACGAGTGCTCCCAAGGTTTGACTATTCTTAACTGATACGTTAATGCTTTTAACCAAGCAACATGTCTATGAACCATAGATTTATGAATTGTTTTGAGATCTATTTCAGAAAGCTTTTCATTGGCAAATTCGTTGGTTATAAAATCTCTCGACATTATCGTAAATAGTCTGGATGCATTTACAATACCACCCCAAATTTTACGCGCTTCCCACAATCTATCATAAGATGAATTATTTTTAAATCCTAAATAGAAGGAAACGGCTATACCAATTAAAGCGATTGGCTGCCATGGAATCGCTAACCAACTCCATCCTAAAAAATAAAATAACCCAATTGGGATTACATCTATTATCAAAAAAATAAAGATATATTTTTTGCTCCAACTTACTGTTCCCCAAAACGGAAACCTCTTACCTATATACATATGTTTTTAGTTTAAAATACCCACTTTACCTGAACCCAAATTATGATAAGATGTTACAATGTTTACCTCACTAGAGTTAAAAGTTTGTCTAATAATTGATTATCTATTTATTAAATCAGTTGATGATAATTCTGTGTTTATATTCATCACCGTTTTTTTTAAAATTAAGAGTCTTTACTTTAGATAATCATATGTTTTCAGTAAAATTCCTAATTGGGTTATATTATTTCTGACTTAGATTTATTTATCGCTAACCATTCTCTGTGGTCGTCCATAGAATTTAGTTTTTTTTTGTAAAATATCTTATTTATTTTTCTTTTTGAAAAGAAATGAATCCAATCAACCAAAGGGATGAAATCTCTATGTCCAACACCATCAATAATTATTAATTCCATGGAGTTGTTTTTTAATATTTTACAACAAAGATTCTTACCCATTAAGTCTCTAATAATTATTTTATGAGCAATCATCTGTTTCTTTAATTCTTCCAATTTAGAAACAAACAATTCATCAGAAAAAGGAGAATTATCCATTTTTAGATAATCATACATTGTTAATGAAACATTATTAGTTGTTTCATCCGTTATTAAATCATAAACATTAGCAATTCCACGATTGGTATTTACCTCTCCGTAATAGTTAGCAAAAAAGGGAAATGCAATATTTTTTCTTTGAATTTTTTTATAGTATTTGACTTCTCTGTTAACACGAGGGTTTTTATATTGTTCGTTTATTTTTATTTTTAAGCAAAGATTCTCATTAATAGGATGTCTATAGCATTTTTGTAATTCTCCTTGTCCTATATAGTGTTTTTCCTTAATTTCAAGCATTAGATTTGTATTTATGATCTTTTTTCTAGTCTATTTTTCGTAAATGGGATATTACTATTTAAACTATCATTTTATAGGAATAATATTATCGCCAACGGTCTGTAAATGATTTTGTTGTATAGAAATTCGGTAGAATTTCAGAGTTGGAATCAGACGCCGAGATAAATATACACAAAGTTTAGATATGTAAGAAACTACGTAAGGGATTATAACTAGTGTAGTGCATAATATTTTATTAAAATTTAGGTTCAGGTCTTTGCGGTTTTTCATTCCTAATTTGTTGGTCATTTAGTGATATGTAATGAATTGCTGAAATCAGCTGTATATTCGGTTCTTTTAAATCAATGTTTTTGTTGTCGTTGAGGATATTACTGTAATGAATATCTAAAGAATTGAAATCTACGGAATCCGATATCCGTTTCCAGCCTCTTCCAAATATTCGTGAGGAATTCGCTCACAACAAAGTTAAATATTTTTCGTATATTATATTTATGAATATTCCAAGCGAAGCATATGAGATAATTATTGCAGTCATATTAATTTCTGTTGGATGGGCTTTAGTAAGTTACTTAACAAAACGTAGCAGAAATTTCAGAAGCAGTAGGAATAGAAGAGCGAGAAAGCAGTATTAATTTGCTAAATTTTTCATAGTTTGTTTCTGAATTAATTCTTACATCAATTACAGGTTTGATATTAGTTCCCATTCGGTAATCCTTCTTGTTACAACATAGCAGTTTTCAATTCCTACTTCGTAAAGAGTCCTGTTTAGGTCTTCATTTTTCTTTCGTAACATTTTTATCGTTTTTCTCCTCTATAGTTTTTAATTCAGATTACAATTCTTTTTTCCATTAATTGTCACACGTAATAACCAGACTAAAATCGCGCTTTTTAGATCCAAGCTTGCTTGAGCTCCACTAAATATATAAATCCAAACTACGACTATTTTAATCATATGTTAAGCTAGTGCAGGAAAGTGAAAAACTTGAGATATACATTCATTTTAATTTTTTGATGTCAAACAATATACGATTGTTTTCTTATTTATAATGTAGGAATTAAACAATACAAGATGAAAATATAACTATACAAAAACCATACATAAGCTCTGAATGGCCTTATTTTAAGGCAATAATTGTTACCTTAGTAACTTAACACCCTTTTTAAGAATTGATAGCTTATGAGATTATGCAATTTTCTATTGATAATATTTTGTATTGGTATTTTTGATCTGTCATTGGCACAGGAACTTCCGCCCATAGAAAATTTTTCACCTGACGTGTATCAAGCTGGTAATCAAAACTGGATGGCTTCTCAAGGTCCTAATCAGCATATTTATATTGCAAACAATGCAGGCCTTCTTGAATTTAATGGAACTAGATGGGAATTACATGATTCTCCAAATGGAACCATAATTAGATCCGTAAAAGTTATTAATGACTTAATTTATACGGGATGTTATATGGAATTTGGATATTGGAAAAAAGATGAATTTGGTGTACTAGCTTATAATTCTTTAATTGATAAACTTCAAGTGCCTCTAATTAAGGATGAGCATTTTTGGAATATTTTAGAATTCGATGACTGGGTATTATTCCAGTCTTTGGACCGCATCTATTTGTATAATACTAATGACGAATCGTTTAATGTTATTTCTTCTAAATCGACTAGAGCTAAAATTTTTCATGTAGGTGGTAGTATTTATTTTCAAAAATTTAATGAAGGCCTTTTTAAGATTGAGAATGGGAAATCGGAATTAATCTCAGAAAGTTTTATAGTTCGCCAGAATGTTTTGATTGGGGCGTTTTCTATTGATAATAAAGTTCTTTTCCTTACAGAGAAAGGCGAGTTTTATTTTTTTAATGAAAATAAGTTTACTAGATGGGATATAGAAGCTGAAAATGAGTTAACCTCTAAAACAGTTTACTGTAGCTCACAATTAAAAGATGGTAGTTTTTTGTTAGGGACAATTTCTAATGGAATTATTCAATTAGATAGAGACGGTAATCTTGTTAGAAAAATCAATAAGGAGCAAGGATTAAATAATAATACTGTGTTATCGATATTTGAGGACAATGATAATAATTTATGGCTTGGATTAGATAATGGTATTAGTCTCATAAATTTGGATTCACCCTTTAGTGTGTATAATGATGCAAAGGGGTTACTAGGAGATGTGTATGCTACAAAAATTCATAAAAACACCCTTTATATTGGTACAAATCAAGGTCTGTTTTATAAACCCTTAAATTCAATTCAAGATTTTAAGTTAATAGAAAACACTAAAGGTCAAGTATGGTGTTTAAAAGAAATTGACAACATCTTATTTTGCGGACATAATAATGGAACCTACATAATAGATCAAAATACAGCAACCCAAATATCTGATTTTGCAGGGACCTGGGACATAAAAAAAATTGGTATTGATGATAGACTTTTGTTGCAAGGAAATTATGGAGGCCTTAGTCTTCTTGAAAAAATAGACAATGAATGGCGCTTTAGAAATAGAATTAAAGGCTTTGACATGTCGAGCAGGTTCTTTGAATTTGTAGATGATACTCAAATACTTGTGAACCATGAGCTCAATGGGACATTTATTTTAAATATTGATTCTGAATTTAATAATGTTTTGTCTCAAAAAAATGAGGAAGCTTATGGTTTTGGATCGTCCTTAGTGCGCTATAACAATGAAATCCTATATACTGCAAATTCTAATAAAGGCGTATTTAAATATAATATTGAAAACCAAGAGTTTGTATTAGACTCCATTTTATCTAGCATATTCTATAAGGAAAATAATAATATTCTTGGGACACTTGTTGTTGACCAAATTTCGGACAAGATTTGGGGATTTTCCAATAGAAATATAATATGTATGTCTCAAGGAAAATTTAATGAGCAACCTAGAGCGTTGAAAATTCCTGTTCCCAGTTATTTTAGAAGACGACTTGGAGTTACAGGGTTTGAAAATTTAAGCGCATTAGATAATGAACTATTTTTAATTGGGGTATCTAATGGCTATGTGATTTTAGATTTAAATAAGATTAAAACTAAAGAATATGATATTAAAATTAATTCAATCCATAAAGAATTTAGAAATACAAGCTTAGAAAAAGTGTCTATAATTGACAGCCCAGAGTTTAATTCTAATGAAAATAATTTGAATTTTTACTTTAGTGTTCCCGAGTTTAATTCATATACTGAAGTAGAATACCAGTATCAATTAAAAGGAATTTATGACCAGTGGAGCTTCTGGTTTCGTGAATCTAATATTTCCTTTAAAAACCTTCCCTCTGGAGAATACACCTTTAATATTAAAGCACGTATAGGTAACACCGAAACAAACAACATAGCAACCTATAAATTTATTATAAAGAAACCTTGGTATTTTACTAATACCATCATTGCATTATATGTTTTGATATTTATTATTGTTTCATTTACTGTGCATAGGATGTATAAAAGATATTACACCATAAAGCATTTAAGAGAGCTTAAAAAAAATAAACGAAAATTAAAAATTCAAAGTCTTAAAAGCGAAAAAGAATTGATGAAAATCAGAAATGATAACTTGCGTCAAGACATCGATAGTAAGACTAGAGAATTAGGGTCATCAACCATGAATCTCATTAAGAAAAATGAATTTTTAAATAGTATTAAAAAGGAGCTTAAGAACGTTGAAAATATTTCTAACCTAAAACGAGTAATCAAAATTATTGATGAGAATTTAAATAATACTGATGACTGGGATTTATTTCAAGAGGCTTTTAACAGTGTAGATAAAGACTTCTTAAAAAAGATAAAAGGACAACACTCATCACTTACTTCAAACGACTTAAGGTTATGTGCTTATTTAAGACTGAATTTATCGTCAAAAGAGATTGCACCACTACTAAATATTTCTTTCAAAAGTGTCGAGGTAAAACGCTATAGATTACGTAAAAAGTTAGATTTACCACATGAATCTAATCTAACGGATTATATACTCGAGGTTTAGGTATATATCTACTATAAATATACCTATACAAGACCACAACATTCAATTATTTTGATGTTTAACTACTAACATTTTTAATGATTTCCAATTGTCAAAAGTCCTTTATTTTTAACGTTTTGTTAAGGTTATTAGCAACAACTGTTTCTTTTTGTTGCATTGTATGTTTTTTGTAAAGGTGAGAAATAATGATTCGTGAATATTAATATCTAGGTTTACTAAAATCTAAAATTAATATTTATGAGACATACGCTCTTTAAGATTCTAACAGTTTTTTTTGTCACTTATGCCAGTGCGCAAAACATTGAAATTAATGGAACTGTAATAGACCAATTTAACATGCCAATACCAGGGGTCAATGTTATAGTAAAAAACACAACCAATGGCGTTGCTTCAGATTTTGATGGTAATTTTTTAATTACAGATGTTACAACAGGGTCGACTTTAGTGTTTAGTTATCTTGGGTACATTACTCAAGAAGTAATTGTAAATGATAATTCTAAATTAAATATAACACTAGTAGAAGATGTTTCTCAATTAGAACAAGTGGTGGTTATTGGGTATGGTACTCAAAAAAAGAAAGATATAACTGGAGCGGTTTCTATTGTAAGTGCAGAAACCTTAGAAGCGCTAAAACCAATTGATGCTGCTCAAGCATTACAAGGAACTTCGGCCGGTGTATCAGTAACCTCACCTTCAGGTTCTCCAGGTGGTGGATTTAATATATTGGTAAGAGGGGTAAGTTCAAATGGAAATAATGGTCCTTTAATTATAATCGATGGATATGAGGGTGATCTCAATAGTATTAATCCAAGTGATATTGAAACCTTTTCAATTCTAAAAGATGCTCAAGCAGCAATTTATGGGATTAAAGGCGCTAATGGAGTTGTTTTAGTAACAACTAAAAGTGGTAGAAAAAATTCACCCACTAAAATTAGTTTTGACACCTATGCAGGAATCCAGGAAACGACAAGAAAGTTGCCTTATTTAAATGCTACAGAGTATGCATTATTAATAAACGAAAGCTACGCAGCCAACGGAAATCCATTACCTTATCCAAATGTTAGTGGTTTGGGAATTGGTACAGATTGGCAAGATGAAGTCTTTGATACGGCTCCAATAACAAATCATAACGTAACTATAACTGGTGGAGGGGAAAAAGTAACTTATTATGTAGGTGGTTCTATTTTAGAACAGGATGGTATAGTTGCTAAAGAAAAATCTAATTTTAGAAGAAGCAATTTTAAGCTTAAGCTCGGAATTGATTTATCTGATAAATTTAAATTCACTGTTGGAGCAAATTATTTTAACACTAAAAGGAAAACAATAAATGAGAATGGACTTGGATCTGTTTTATTTAATGCCTTAAATTATTCTCCGCTTTTTAATACAGATCAAGAAGACCTATTGGGGTTATTAGGTAATGAGGTAATCAATCCATTATCTCAAATACAAAACACATTCAATAATTATAAAGGAAATGCCATAGAAGGTAATTTTCAATTGGAATATAAGCCAATTGAAGACTTAACTATTACCAGTCGAATAGGAATTAAATCTTATAATGATAAAGGCAAGTCATTTGCCCCAATTGTAAATTATGGATCGGGGAAAGTATTTAATACAGATCGAAGTAGTGTGTTTCAATTTAGAAATACAAATAATTCCTATACTTGGGAAACTTTTGCTAATTATGACAAGGTATTTCTTAAAAACCATCACGCAACTATAACCATAGGGACCAGCGCACAAAGGGTGTGGGGTGATAATTTATCGGCAACAGGTTTTGATGTTCCAAATAATTCTTGGGAATTTGCCGATATTTCGTTAGCAAATGGCTTAAGTGATGCTAAATCCAATAGCTCATATATTTACGATAACAGATTAACTTCATACTTCGGTAGAATTCAATATGACTTTAAAGGGAAGTATTTATTGTCTGCAATGATTCGTAGAGATGGTGCATCAGATTTTGCTCCAGAAAACAGAACAGATTACTTTTCTTCTGCAACTGCAGGTTGGAAAATATCAGATGAATCATTTTTAGAAGATTCAAAAGTGATTAGCTTTCTAAAACTAAGAGGTAGTTATGGAACATTGGGAAATAATGCAGGAGGGGATTTATATAGAGCATTATTATCTGGTGAGGCAACTTATGTATTCGATGGCGCTTTAGTAAGTGGTGTTGCTACAGGTAGAATACCAACGCCAAATTCAGTATGGGAAGAAGCAGAAAAATTTGATATAGGATTAGATATCAGTCTTTTTGATAACCTAATTGATATCACAGCAGATTATTTCATTGAAGACCGAAATCGATTATTGATTAGTAATTTACCGGTATCAGGAATTTTAGGGGCTACTGCTCCAGGAGCAGGTTTGCCAACTGCAAACGCTGGAACAACTAGAAATAAAGGGTTTGAATTATTAATAAATTACAAAAAATATTTTTCCGATGACTTTAAATTAGGTGTGGCTTATAATTTCACCACAATTGATGGAGATGTTACTGAGGTTAAAGATGATATTATTTCTAGAGGGGGAGCTTTTGGCGTTGGTCAGCTAGCACCATCAAGAATGGAAGTTGGGCAGCCAATAGGCTATTTTTACGGACTTAAAACTGATGGAATTTTTCAAAACCAAGCAGAGGTAAATGCACACCCTTCTCAACAAGAGCTAGGATCAAGTGCTGCTCCTGGAGATTTTCGTTATGTGGATATAAATGGAGATGGGGTTATTAATTTTGATGATAGAACCTATCTAGGTAAACCACAGCCCGATTATATAATGGGCTTGAACTTAAGCTTAAACTATAAAAACTTCGATTTCTCGACCTACGTATATGCAGAGTTAGGCAAAGAAACGGTTAGAAATTACGAAAGAGATCAGTCTAATGTCAACCGATTAAACTTATATCTAAATCGATGGACAGGAGAAGGCACAAGCAATACAGTCCCAAGAACCACAATTGGAGGAACAACCAATAAATTGTTTTCAGACTTTTATGTAGAGGATTCATCCTTTTTAAGGATGCAAAACATTCAGTTAGGTTATTCTTTATCTGAAGCCACGTTAGAAAAACTCAATATATCAAAACTTAGACTTTATGTTTCTGTAAATAATCCATTTACACTTACCAAATATACAGGTTACGACCCTGCAGCAACTAGTGGTGCCGCAATTGGTGGTGGTATAGATTACGGATTCTATCCAATATCCAAACAATTTATTTTCGGCTTAAACCTTTCACTATAAAAATTAGCGACATGAAAAATTATTTAAACAAAATAACGAAAACGCTCTTAACAATGATAATTGTGATGGGTACAAATTCTTGTAGTGATTCTTTTCTAGAAGAAACTGATAGATATAGTATTGATTCCGAAACCTTTTTTAATTCGGAGGATGATTATTATAAAGCGCTCATTGGAGCATACGATATGTTACAATCGACATACGTTAATGTAATGCTTGGAGAAATAGCCTCAGATAATACATTATGTGGAGGAGAAAGTGCGACTGACGTGATTGGTTTTCAGCAAATTGATGACATGATCCATTCACCTGTAAACAGCAACTTAAAAGATATCTGGAATTGGATGTTTGCAGGTGTGAACAGAGCGAATTTTATTTTAGAGTTTCAAGATAAAACAGACTTTGATGGCAAAGAGATCATTATTGGAGAGGCTCGTTTTTTAAGGGCATATTACTATTTCGAATTGGTAAAATGGTTTGGGCCAGTCCCATTAAAAGAAACAAGATTTTCATTGGGAGACGAAACAATTATCCCAAGATCTCCAGTGGCAGATGTATATAGTTTAATAGAACAAGATCTATTATATGCCATTAACAACTTAAGTTATGTAGCACCACAAACAGGGAGAGCAACTAAAGGGTCTGCTCAAGCACTTTTAGGAAAAGCATATTTGTATCAAGATAAATTTTCTGATGCAGCCGCAGTTTTAGAGAGCCTAATTCAAAACGGGCCTTATGATTTGGTATCAGATTACGATACTATTTTTGAAACTGAAGGAGAAAATGGAGAAGAGTCCGTTTTTGAAGTACAATACACTGATGCAGAAGGTGCCGGATTTGGTTGTTTACAATGTAGTGAAGGTAATGTTGCCGTTGGATTTAATGGCATTAGAAATTATTCTGGACCAACTTTCGATTCTGGATTTAGCTTTAATGTGCCTACCCAAGAAGTCGTAGATGAGTTTGAGAATGGCGATATACGAAAGGATGTTGCAATTCTGGACATCGATGCATGGTCTGCTTCAAATGGAGCAACCTTTGGAACAGGATATGAACACACTGGATATTATAACAGAAAATATATTGCTAGACAAGGTGATTTAAACACTGGTGATCAAAACCTAACGAATCCTAATAACTACAGGGCTATTCGCTTTGCCGATGTTCTACTAATGGCAGCAGAAGCTTTAAACCGAGGAAGCATAGATGATACAAGAGCTTTAATTTATTTAAATAGAGTTCGTACAAGAGCTCAGTTGGATGATGTAACCAATACAGGTGCTAATTTAACTAATGACATTGCTCACGAAAGACGTGTAGAATTAGTGGGTGAAGGACATCGTTTTTTCGATTTAGTAAGAACTGGCAAAGGCTCAGAGATTGATGGCTTCTCCTCAAATAAAAATGAATTATTCCCTATTCCTATTGAAGAAATTCAATTTGCAAATGGCAATTGGTCACAAAATCCTGGATATTAAAAATATAAAACTATGAAAACATTTAAATATTTATTTAATTTTTGTCTTGTTGCATTCCTGTTTTTTGGTTGTGAACAAGATGATGTGAATACAGATTTCGTCGATAATATTAAAGAACCTATCAATGTTTCGGCATCGGTGAGTGTAACTCAAGACAATACAGGATTAGTTACAATTACGCCTTTAGGTGAAGGTGTAGTGAATTTCGAATTGAACTATGGCGATAGTTCCGAAAATTCAGAAGTAATTCAACCAGGAGAGAGTGTTGATCATGAGTATGAAGAAGGAACATATACCATTGCGATTACTGCAAATGGATTAAATGGATTGAAAACGGTCGTAGACCAAGAAGTCATAGTGTCATTTCAGTCACCACAAAATTTAGTGGTAAGCATTGAAAATGATCCAGCAGTTTCTAAACAAGTCAATATAACTGCATCTGCAGATTTCGCATTATCATACGAAGTTAATTTTGGTGATTCTGAAAATACCATTGTTACTGGTAATGTGGATGAAGGTATATCATTTATTTATCAAGATGCAGGAGTTTATACAATTACGGTTACCGCAATGAGTGCAGCTATAGAAACAACAAGCTATGTTGAAGAATTTGAAGTCACTGCAATTGAGCAACCTCTGGTATCTGCGCCAAATCCTCCTGTTAGAGCAGAAGGTGATGTAATATCAATATTTAGTAGTGCTTATACTGACATTCCCGATACTGACTATTTCCCGGATTGGGGACAAGGAGGTCAAGGAAGTGGATGGGCTTTATTTGATTCAAATGGAGATGAAATGCTTCAATATATCAACTTGAGTTATCAAGGCATTGCCTTAGCAGAAGGAACAACTGTAGACGTGTCTTCTATGGAATTTCTACACTTAGATGTTTGGACAGCCGATGTGGCGACAGATATTGAAGTTTCACTTATTAATAATGCATCAGGAGTTACATCAGAAGCTCCAGTAACAGTGTCTTTAACTCCAAATGATTGGACGAGTATTGAAATTCCTATTTCAGATTATACCGATCAAGGATTAACCCTAAATGAGATCTTTCAATTAAAATTTGTTGGAACACCATGGGCCGAAGGAACTGTATTTATTGATAATTTATATTTCTATAAAGCACCATCAGGAACACCAACAGGAATAGTTGGTACTTGGAAATTATCGAGTATGGCAGGATCGTTAGGCGTAGGGCCAGCTCCTGGAGATACAACTTGGTGGAATTGTGATGATCCTTGTGTTGTAGACAGAGCTTGTTTTTATGATGACGAGTATGTATTTAACCCAGACGGATCTTTCAGTAATTTTTTAGGTGCTGATACATGGATTGAAGGTTGGCAAGGTGGTGGAGATTCTTGTGGAACTCCAGTTGCACCTCATGATGGTTCAGCAATAGCAAATTATGTTTATGATGAAGGCGCAGGAACAGTTACAATAAATGGCGTAGGGGCATATTTAGGACTTGCTAAAGCGAACAA
>Ga0209395_1006604_pt1 | contig 12479 bp, 16 predicted proteins | sample GOMGulsemesocosm_3_FD_184635 | JGI IMG/M metagenome (GOLD analysis project Ga0209395, IMG submission 184635) | Methane-oxidizing microbial communities from mesocosms in the Gulf of Mexico - GOM9D Gulf of Mexico (SPAdes) (version 2) | ecosystem: Environmental > Aquatic > Marine > Cold seeps... | reverse complement strand
CCCACCGAGACTTACTTCAACAACAAATATCAAACCAACCTGAAGATTTTCAAAGCCCTGCAGGATGCCAACATCACTATTCCATTCCCGCAACGCGAAGTACGTTTGCTGAGCGACAACCAAGTAAAGGCCACCAGCTAACATGTATAAAGTTACCGCGTTTTTTGGCTGGATTAATCTGATAGCAGTCACCATTGGACTAAGTGCAACACCTTTAATTACGCTACCTGAAAAGATCGGCTCGGACGCGCTGATCTTTATGTTGGGTTTGTTGGGACTGATTTCAGCAGCGCTTATTTTTGCCTCGAATCAAAAGGCTGAAGGAACCGATATTGGCGAAAAAGCATACCCGGCTACCATCGCGGCGTACGTGCTATGGTCGCTGATGGCGTTTAACTGGTTCGGGTAGTAATCGAAACTAGCTAGATATTTCTGAAGACTATTTCGCATTTATGCGAGACAGGGGAGTGCGCCGTCCTATTAATTTCAAGAGTGGCTTTTGACCTCAGTGACTGAACGCTGCAACGCCCAGCCTCGCTAACACCCACAAATTATAAAACAGCATAGCCCTTCAAGTAATTGCTTTCATCATGCTGGAAACTAAATTCTAATTTTGTTAACTCTTCGCTTGTTTTGGATACACGATAACTACTGTTTTTCGGGGGGATTACCTTTCAAAGCGAAGGAGGCTTTAGCCGCGCTGAAAGAAGAAAAGACACTTACTCAGCTTATCTCTCAATACGATGTCCATGTGAACCAGATACGGCCTGATGCAAACAGTTCCCTGAAAACGCAACGGGCGTGTTTGGCGCCAGCGATGACAAGAAGACTTCCGAAGCCGACGTCAACGCATTGCAAGCCAAGATTGGCCAGCTGGCTTAAGCACCATCAGACCTAAAAACGGCTGGTTTACTGCACACGCAGCAACTCAGCCGTGTGTGCAGTAAACCATCTGTTAGCGTCCTATCCCTGAATAATAAAACCCCATATCTCGGAGTTTTTCCGGGTTATACAAATTTCGCCCATCAAAAATATTTAATGAAGCCATAGCGCCTTTAAGCTTCTCAAAATCAGGCTGGCGATATTGCGTCCACTCAGTGACCAAAACCAGTGCTTCTGCATTTTCAGCAGCGGCAAAATGCTCGTCACAATAAATCAACTGACCATCATCAATATACTTGGGGGGAAATTCTCTTTTAGATGTATCAACAGCCACTGGATCGTGGACTTGTACTTTAGCACCCGCCTCTAGCAACTTAGTCACCAGAGAAATTGACGGCGCCGCTCGCATATCGTCAGTTCCCGGCTTAAATGCTAACCCCCAGACTGCCACTGTTTTATCTTTTAGGTCTCCCAGACGCTGTTGAACCTTGGAAAACAATACCTGCTTCTGTAAATTATTGCGTGCTTCAACAGCTTCAAGAATTTTCGCATCGTAGCCCAATGAGTGCGCTGTTCGCACTAACGCCTGAACATCTTTGGGGAAACATGAACCACCATAGCCACAACCAGGATAGATAAAGGAATAGCCAATACGACCATCAGAGCCAATACCATGTCGAACATTTTCTACATCAACGTCCAGTTGTTCACAAATATTCGCTATCTCATTCATAAATGAGATTTTTGTCGCCAGCATGGCATTCGCGGCGTACTTAGTCATCTCGGCGTCGCGTACACCCATATACATGACTTTATCGTGGTTGCGAGAAAAGCTGGCATAAAGCTCAGCCATAATCTCACGAGCACGGATACTGTCAGTACCAACGATAATGCGGTCAGGCCTCATAAAGTCATTAACGGCAGCGCCCTCTTTTAGAAACTCCGGATTACTTACCACATCAAATTTTATATTAACTCCACGCTTATCCAGCTCTTCCTGAATAGCCGCGGTTACCTTATCTGCGGTTCCGACAGGCACCGTTGATTTATCAACAATGACTGCGTAATCATTTAGGTTCTGGCCAATCTCACGAGCCACCGCCAACACATATTTAAGATCCGCAGAGCCGTCTTCACCTGGCGGTGTGCCAACGGCAATAAAGTAAACGCCGGACACTTTCATTGCTTCTGGCAACGAGGTTGTGAAGCTCAAAAGCCCGCTATCAATGCCCTTAGCCACAACATCATCCAGACCGGGCTCATAAATAGGAATACTACCAGTCAACAGGCGATCAATTTTTCCCTGATCAAGGTCTACACAAGTAACATGGTTACCCATATCTGCAAAGCAGGCACCGCTCACCAATCCAACATAGCCCGTTCCAACAACGGTAATTTCCACGTAAAAGTCCTCAAGAGTATTGCTAGTCAATGAAGCCTCGCCCAATGACGAACTAGGCCCCACCCATCACGTTTTATATATTACAAAGAAGTATTTTCATCTAAATTTTGCTCATGCCAGCTGGCATACAAGCCTTTCTTGGCCAGTAACTCTTGATGCGCCCCTGTTCGACTATACAGCCTTGATCCATAACCACATACAGTCAGCATTTTCAATAGTACTCAAGCGATGCGCTACCACAAGCGTAGCCCTGCCCGTCATGACGGTCTCCAACGCTTTCTGAAAGGCTCTTTCAGATTGATTATCCAAAGCTGACGCCGCCTCATCCAGAATTAAAATTGCCGCATCTTTCAGCAAGGCCCTCGCAATTGCTAAGCGCTGACGCTGGCCACCTGACAAGCGAGCGCATCCTCACCCACCAACGTATCAAATCCTTCAGGCAGCTGCTCGACAAATTCAGTAGCGTAAGCCAAATTGGCCACTCTCTTTACCTCTTCTGGGCTAGCTGCTGCCATTTCTCCATAGCCAATGTTATTCCCAATGGAATGGCAAAATAAGCGGATTCAACTTTAAGGCTCCCGCATAACATCCCAATCCAAGCCTCGCAAGCGGCCATCCTCAATCCATTTTGCAACACTCCTAGCTTCAAGTGCCCAATCATGCGAACCTAAATTCTGGCCCTCATCATACCAAGTGTTGGTTACTTTAAAATCAAAGCCCACAATTCTTAGCCTCTTGGGTTTTATATAGTTGCAAATCAAGTCGAGAATCATTAACCCCGTTGACGGCCTACAGCCATTAATGGACTCAGATAATATCAGCCAATACTCTCTAGGATAATTATAAAACCCTTTTTTCTTCTCCATCCAGGACTGAATATTATGATGTTTAGGCGTCATCCATATCAATTTAGCCCTACCGAAAAACCTCCAGAACTTAAGTCGATTCATAGACACAGATAACCCAACAACATCCGTCTTAGCTCCTTGAGCACTATGCTTTATTGGTCGCCCTAAATTCAGCCTGACTACAGTAGAAAACAAATCTATCTCAGTTCCATGACCTGAATGCAGCAAGCTTTGAGCATTACCCACTACACATATGTCATCACTAAAAATATCTCTAAAAGCTCCGTCCATTACATCTTCTCTAAACCAATGCCGAGATATCCCTAAACATCTCATTAATTTTCACTTTCGCTTCACTTTTATATTCAGATATAAGTGGCCCATAACCCTTCCCCCTCTCCAACCTCATTTTGAGCAGCGCCAGGTTTCCAACCTCAGACGCCCCAACCAATTCAGTCAATGGTATCCCTATATCAGAAAACAGCCCTTCTAACTTATGAGTATTCGAAGACAGCGAAATCACAGGGACACCATAAAGCATTGACAGGCAAACACCATGAAACCGCCCAGAAATGACCGCTTCGGACGACGCAATGAGAGGTAACGTCTCCTTAATGGGATCCTTAATCAATCCACCAGTCAACAAAAGATGAAGCAAAAATCGAAACGGATTCGACCTCTCTTTATGTAAACTTCTTGAGTTCATCGGCAAATAAGGAACCCTCAGCTTAAACGCCAGATTTCTAAGTTTTTTTGTAACACCTCTATTAACACTATCAATAATTAAAAGTTTATTTTTCTTTTCAGCAGTAGCTAAACTCTGCTCTTTTGTTGCAAAAGTCATATCAGGAACAACCCGAGCCTCAAACCCCAAAGATTTAATTTCAGCTGCACTCAAGCTTTCCCGACAAAAAATAAGGTCACAGTAACCAAGATATTCATTTAGTTTTCTGTTGTTTTGCCATACGGTATTCATTAGCACGCATTTAACACCTCGCCTTTTAGCGCACTTTAAAGCGTCCATATATTTTAATGCTTTAGCTGCATCATCATGCATAGTGCCCTCCCCATTAAGAAGGAGAAGGTCAATGTCACCACAGTATTTTTCAACAACACTCAGAGGATTTTTATCACTAATAAGGACTGTTGCTATAATTGAAATCTCCACCGATTGGCACAACCGATAAATATTTCCTACCACTAGTTCACACCCAATATGATCTTCACAGCGTGTATCATTCAAAAGTAGTGCTTTCATTTATTTTCCAAAATTGATAACACGCGTAATAAGGAAGTTTTCTTTACCACCTCATCAGGCAACCGGCTACTTTCCGAGCAATTATAAACCGATATAGAACCGCCGCTTACGAGCTTGGAAACTATCTGAAATGAAGGAAGAATAGCCTTCTGATAATCACGATTCAGATGAGATGGCGCAGCATCTTGGCCATCTTCATAGAAGCGACGCTGCTTACCCCCCAAATCAAACCCCAATAAATAGAAATCCCGATAGCCCAGTGTATATGCCAACTGTAAAGCAAAGTACAGCACCGTATGTGCCGTAAAGACTCCCTTCCTCGAATCACAAGAAAATCCGATACGCCCATCATCAGTAATCAAATCACTGTCGCCCTCCGACAAAGATACAATCTCGGCATACTCCAGGGCGGCATTTCCATAGTCTTTAAAATGGTTCTGAAAAACAACAAAACTATGTGACGCTAACAAAGACGCATCCCTACGACATATAGCACTCAGCACTGCGGGCGTGTAAAAGCCAATCACATTTGACTGCAGTACCTGCACCATTATCTCCCACTTGCTTTCAACAAAACTCTCATCACAAACGACATGATACTGGGGGGACAATCCCTCTCGAAAGAAATGCAATATAGAGCCATTCAAAGTGCAAACTGAATAAGCTGCAAGGGCCTTGGCTTCAACTTCGTTAAGCGAAGGCCCCGAGCCGACCAAAAAGATACTCTCATCTGTGGAGAGCGAGGCCACATCATCAAAGCTTAATGAAGATGCTATTTTTTCCCCCTGCCAAATAACATCAAAAACCTCACCCTGTCTCTCCATATCGAAGCCTGGATACAACTTGGCCATATGCCTATAAGCTCTTCCTAATCTCCACCGTCTGAACTTATATCTATACTTATTCACGATGCTCGGCCAACAGCATCACTCACAGCTTTCATCAACTCAGGGACATTAATATCTTCTAGGCACTGACTGACTCCACTACCCCCGCAACCATTCAAATTACAGGGTACACAGGGCTTGTGGCTTTTAACTACAACACTATTATTACTCCAAGGACCCCATGTTCTCGAATCTGTTGGTCCAAAAATAGCGACCGTTGGTATATCAAGCCCCGCCGCAATGTGAACCGGTAAAGAATCAACACCAACAAAACATTTAGAACAGGATATTAATCCTTTTAATTCATCCAAGCTGCTCTTGCCAACCAAATTAATGACGCCATCACCTACAGTTTTGGACACATAATCTGCTTGCTCGATCTCCCTATCATCAGGAGACCCGGTGAGCACCACCGTATAACCCATCGCTGATAATTCACGCGCAATATCAGCGACAAGGCGACGCGGCATACATTTATGGAAAAATCGAGCGCCTGGATGAAAGACGACAAAGTTGTCTCCGTAATCTTCAGCCTCTCCCACCCTAGGGACGAAAAGTTTATACCGACTAGCATCAACATAAAGGCCCAACGAACGGAGCAAATCAAAGTTTCTTTCAACTTTATGTCTCGGCGTTTTAACCACCGGAACAAATTTGTTAAAAGCAACACGCCATAACCAATCTTGCCGTTTTGCATAGTCATGAGTAACCTTCAGCTGGGCACCTGAGGCTATAGAAAAATATGAGGCCCGCCGTTTTTCGGAGAAGTTAACTACCAAATCATACCCCTCCCGTCTGACACGTCTCAAAACAGAAAAGTCTGCGCCTCCCTTAGCAACAGTGATAACATCCCTAATGTTCGGGTTGCCATCCAACATCGAAGATGAGTCAGAATAGACCAACGCATCAACGATAATAGATGAAGCAGAGTCCTTTAAGGCTGCGGCTATGGGCGAGGACAATAAAACATCGCCATGATGCTTAAGGTTAATTAATAACACCTTTTTAACAGCAACGCCCTTAAGCTCAAGCTGTCGAGAGTTTGGCGCGTCATACATGTCAGGATCCATGGCTATCCTCCCCAGCTCTGGGATTACCATATGCCAGTAAAAAATAAACAGGCAACCAATACCCAATCCAATAATAATTGATTTTGTCTAAAAGAAATGCTCCGTTTGTCATAAGAATAAAACCAGAGAAGGCCAAAATCGATAGCAAGATGAGCACTGTAGATTCATTGATTTTAGAAAAAACATCTCTAAATAATAAAATCCAATGAGCCCCCAACAGCATCACCCCAACAATTCCAGAATAAAGTAACGTATCCAAAACCACATTATGGGAATGAGATAGAACCTTCCCCTTATATTCAATTCCAACACCTTCGATGCTAAATCCGCCCCCAATCCATGGATTAGCAAGAGCCATATCGAGACTTTTCCCCCAAATTTCTATACGCCCACTATCTGCGCGCAACAACATCGAATCTGCCCCCCCCAAAAAAATATAAAACCCACAGAGAGCAAGAAAAGAGAAAAAATAAAAATATTTCTTTTTTACTAGCAAGAGAAAAAAGACAACCAAGGCACAACCAAGTAAAGCAGATCGAGTCCCTGTTAAAAAAACAAAAAGTAAGCAGGGCGCCAAAAGAACAAGAACACCGGCCCGTCTAAACACGGATCCACTTAGAAAATGAAGCCCCGCCACAAAAGAAACCCCAAACACAAGCGCCGCTGGGATAGGATTACGGGCTAAGCCAATTCCTTCCATTCTCTTAGCCACTGTCAAACCATTTTCCATAAAACAGGTCAAACAGAGGTAGGCTGCCGATACCGCTCCAGCAATAAATACACACAATAAAAACATCTCCGCTAATTTCTTATGATTCACCGGAACAATGAATGGCGCCGTCAACCAACACAAGGCAAATACAAGCCACTTTAACAGATATACCGATTCAGAATAACTGCCAAACTCAGACCAAAAAGAACTCAGCCAAAACCAACCAAAGCATATAACACCTAAGATAGCAGCAGTGCTGACCCCCTTAAATTCAGATACGTTTCTACAAAGAAAATACAACCAAGGTAAAAGCAACCCTATTGTATAGATTGTGGCAATAGCGCTTTTATTGTCGTTTAAATAATAACTAGAAGAAAAAACAAAAAGCCCAAAAACGAACAAGGCCGCAAAAGCCCTATCTACCCCATAGATAACCGAGCAACACCGTGCAAGTAAAATAAAAACCTCCGAACTTCACATATAAAACAATCATTTCACATCATTAGAACCGCGGACTCCAGCATAGATTTAAAGCTGTTTACTCTACAATCTGGCTCTCGTAGTTCTACACTAACAACCGAATTCAGATCACTCACATAACCTCTTACTTGTTGCCTCAAGGCACTGTTAATCTTATCGGCAACAACTCCCGCCGCTATTAAATCTTTGGCTTTGGCTTCGGCTTTGGCTTCGGCTTCGGCTTCGGCTTCGGCTTCGGCTTCGGGCTTAGTTTTAAGTTTTAAGTTTTAAGTTTTTAAATATTTCGAACTGCCACTCCAACAGCAACTCCATTTATATTTTCATCTCCAACAAACTCTTTAGCTATGGCAAACCCCAAGGGCTCAGGTCCCAAGCCAAAAGAGTACAATCTATCCATTACAACATAGTTTACTGCCGCCTTATCGAATACAGACTGCCCCAATACCGCCCGCCACTAATCAGCGGTATAAAGTCCGTAATCTGCATCGTTATCAATATCCTGAAATACACGGTGTATTTTTTCGCTCAAACACACGACTCGACTATCGCTAGAACAAAACCACTTAACCTGCAGCATTAGCACATAGAAAGTCAACCTTCCAGTCTTAGTTTTATATTTTTTACCGTCAATAACACATCTACGGCTATTACGACAAACCTCTATCCGGCTATACACACTAATGTTTTTCATATTCCCTTCCGAAAAGTTAAGCTGAACGGCCATATTTTAAGATTTGTTTTATTAAATTCCCGCCCGCCAAGCCCATGGAGGCCACAAGCCCTCTACGACCATCTCGATAACCTCCTTTGAAAATATACTGCTTAACAAAGGCAATGAAAGGGCTTGTAAATAGCTTAACGGTATTTGTCGACTTGGGATCATAAAGTGCCGCTCGCTTACCCAATTCAACATACCGAGCCATCATGTCTCCAGCGTCCTCCCAGGAGTCATGCTTGCAGGTTCCGTCAATCTGCCCTACAGCGCCGGGGACCTCGATACGATCATGACCACCCTTACCTTCTGGCCCGACACCCTCAACTTTGGCTACCCCACCCCTTATAAGTCGCAACCGAAATTCCGGCTGAAACACATGATGCAACCAACCATCCATAAACCAAACTTTTCGATTGAACGAGTAAGCATCAAATACGGCATCATTCTCAGCAACAACACGCTTCACTTCTGAAAACAACTCAGCATCCAGAGATTCGTCGGAATCGAGCACTAAAACCCAGCAATACTCCTTACAGCTATCAATGCAAAATTGTCTTTGTTTCACCATGCCAGGCCAATCACGATGAACAACTTCAGCGCCTTTTGATTTACACAACTCTATCGTGCCATCAGTTGAGCCCGAGTCGACAATCAGTAGGTAATCGAATAAACCATGAACACTATCCAAACACTCTTCGATAGTTCTCATATTGTTTTTTGTAGCGACCACCACAGCTAAGTTTTTATCCGTCATTGCCGTAATCCTCAATATTTTCTTGCTCAAAAATCTTACCAATCAATTTCAGATAAGCTTCAACCTCAGCTTCTTGAGTCAAATGAGCCACTGTCGACGCCACTTGCTGTGACGTTCGAGTAAAACCACCAATAAAACCTGCCGCCGCAGACAATTGTTCGGTCGTAAAAGCATCAGGAATCACAAAGCCATTTTGATCACTGATAACCTCCGCCGCACCATTTTGATCACTTGTGATAACTGGGCAGCCACAGGCTAAAGCTTCGAGGCACGAGTTAGAAAATGGATCATGGCGAGTCGGTAAAACCATAAAATCCGCGCACTGATAATACGCTTGTATGTTGGTCACTGATCCGAGGTAATTAATTCTTGCCCCCAAACCAGCTGCCTCTGTCTGCTTTGCGACAAATGCCTTATCCCCCTTACCCGCTACGATTAAACAAGCATCTAAACCACGAGCATTTACAAGAACATCCAATATCGAAATAGCATGATGTAAGCCTTTACGAACGAATCCATGCCCCGACAGCAATAAAACTAATTTCTCTTTTGGCAGCCCCAGTTTACTGCGAAGTTCACTCTTATCCTGAATGCCGGGCTGGTAGACATTCGAGTCAAAACCATTGTAGATAGTCATGGTTTTATGTGAAAGATGGGGATACTCACCCTGAATAAGTTTTTCAACAAGCGCCGAGTTGGCGACAATCATCTTAGCTGACTCTAGGCATTTTTTTTCCTGCATTGGCGCGAACCAATGCCAGGGATTAAGCATCCATCCTTTCTTTTCGCCATATCTGCGTAAAACGTTTAGCCTATGCACTCCATCGCCTGCCCTGTAAATATCACAATCAGGGCCATATTCCAGGCTTAAAATCAGTTGATTCTTTTTTCTTAACTTGAGCGCATCAATAAATTTTGTATACCGCCAAGACCGCCACCAAGCCGAACCTTTTTTACCCGGAATGACTTTATTATCGGACATATTACCTGCCCACATGCGCTCAACAAGGTAGTGCTTAGATAGCTGTGACGCGAGACGCTCTGCCGCCTTCTCAGCACCTCCTTCGCCGCTATTCCTCCGAAGAATATAAAGCTTTTTGTTGTCGTCGCCCATGGGGTTAACCCTTCGCCAAAATAGCTTGTGCATTCAGGACTTCAATATTATTGCGTTTTAAATACCCCAACAGTCGATAAATTGTCTGAGGATTAGCGTTGCCTCGCATTTCAAGCTCTAGTGCAGGCAGCCTTCTCTGCCTTGCCTCCCGAAGCATAGCCGAGCCGGGCAGGGCAATCACATGCGCTTCATGCCCATTCTCCTGGAGCCACTCAGACTGCTCAAGAACCCTAAGTTCCAGACCACCCCAATTCATACTGCTTTCAATATGTGCTATTCGCATTTCACACCGTATTCCGAGCTAACAGGTTCAGATCATCCGTGATGGTAATCACGATACCAACTCACAAACTGATTCACACCTTCAACAATATCCGTTTGTGGACGATAGCCAACATCCCTAACCAGCGCCTCAACATCCGCATAGGTCGCCTGCACATCACCAGGCTGCATAGGCAGCATTTCTTTCTCGGCCTCTTTGCCTAATGCACCCTCAATAGATCCAATAAAATCCATAAGCTCTACTGGCTGCTGGTTGCCAATATTATAAACGCGCCAGGGAGCTCTACTGGTAGCCGGATCCGGTGTTGCTCCAGACCAGTCTGAATTACCTGCCGCCACCTTATCTAGAGCATGGATAACGCCTGAAACGATATCATCGATATAGGTAAAATCGCGCTGATGATTGCCAAAGTTATACACCTGGATTGGGCGACCATTGCTTATACGCTCTACAAATTTCCATGGCGCCATATCCGGACGCCCCCACGGGCCATACACAGTAAAAAATCGCAGCCCCGTCGTTGGCAACCCATACAAATGACTATAGGTGTGCGCCATCAACTCATTGGCTTTTTTAGTCGCCGCATAAAGGGATAGTGGGTGATCTACATTATCTTCAACTGAGAACGGCATCCTTTCGTTGGCGCCGTAAACAGAGCTGGATGAGGCGTAAACCAAGTGCTCGACATTATTGTGACGGCAACCTTCGAGAATGTTCACGAAACCCACGAGGTTGCTATCAACATAAGCGTTGGGATTGTCGATAGAATAACGAACCCCTGCCTGTGCACCCAAGTGCACAACACGATCAAATTGTGATTCAGAGAATAGTGCGTCCATTCCAGGGCGGTCGGCAAGGTCGAGCTTCTTGAAAGTAAACTCTCCACCAGCCTCTTCTATCCACTTTACTCGATCCAGTTTTAATTGAGGATCGTAGTAATCATTCAGATTATCAATACCGACAACACTAACGCCACGCTTCAATAGTTGCCTGGCAGTATGTGCACCAATAAAACCGGCCGCGCCTGTCACTAATATTTTCATTTAAATTTCCTGTAACTACCTAATCTAAAGCTGTGTAAGCTTTGGATTAAGGTGTATTTTTACGCCTTAAACACATGCTCCGGGGTCAACGGTGCAAACACCTGCGACTCTACTTGAACATCCTCAACTGGAAAGTCAACAGCACATAGGCGTGTCCGATTGTTACCATAAGCGGGGCTTCGCGGGTGCGCCAGCCTCTCTAGGCTTTACTGCGGGAAACTCCTGATTTTCTATACGTCGCCCTGAGCGGACGGATATTCCTACTTTGGCTGTCGCTGTTTCCTGGCTGATACCCTGTGTCGTTGTTGCATATACAGGCCCTCTTGTCGGTTGGTTATCTGTTGACCTGGCGCCCTGCGCTCCACGGTGGAAAGCAAGGTGCCTATTGTCAAACCCAACCGGCCAAGATAATTGTCGCCGAACAAACAGCTCAAAATCATAGCAATACTTCGTAAAGTCTTTATGTTCTTTAAAGCCTCTCCCTGAGAGCGAAATATTGCCCAAACATCTACTTTCATTTGCCTACCAACTTCAACTAGTCGGCACACCGCTATCAGGAAAAAAAAACCTGCTAAGTTTTACGCTTACATCAGCGCCTACTGCTTCTAATACCTCGAAGCTTTCCACATTGAGGCTAAATCCACTTCCTTCTGCAAATATTTCTGCATTTTCCGACTCTTTCACAATACCACGCAACGTATCGACATCATTCGCCGATACTGCTCGCCAATATATATCGACAAGAACCTCCGCAGAATTTTTTTATTACACCCTGCTATTAAAAAAAGCAGCAAATACAAGCAATAGTATCTTCATATTAATATCCTTATTAATTCTGGATTTTAGAAAAGAAAGTCCTGCCTACATGAGCGACCGATAACGCCGCTGGGTGGAAAAATCAGAAGTCTTCGCGAACTTCGATACCTTTGGAGGCCATATAAGCTTTCGCTTCAGGAACCGTGTACTCACCAAAGTGAAAAATACTGGCGGCCAATACTGCATCAGCCTTACCTTTAGTGACTCCCTCCACC
>Ga0209395_1006600_pt1 | contig 12485 bp, 10 predicted proteins | sample GOMGulsemesocosm_3_FD_184635 | JGI IMG/M metagenome (GOLD analysis project Ga0209395, IMG submission 184635) | Methane-oxidizing microbial communities from mesocosms in the Gulf of Mexico - GOM9D Gulf of Mexico (SPAdes) (version 2) | ecosystem: Environmental > Aquatic > Marine > Cold seeps... | reverse complement strand
TAAAGTAACTGCTGAAGGGGTGGAGTCAGTTGAAATTATGGATATATTAAAATCATATGGCTGTGATGTCGCTCAAGGTTTTTATTTAAGTAAGCCTGTAGCAGTATCTGATTTTAATAATTGGATGGAAAATAGTGAATGGAAATTAAAAAGTAATAATATTCATTAGTTACAGCTTTTAACCTGCATTCTTTTGTACAAAAGCAGGCTAAAGCCTACGCCCCCAAAATATATAAATTTTAAGGATAGCACTAACAACATATTAGCCCCATCACCTAAAAATCAATGTAATCATTCTTGCATGCAATATCCCATTCAATTAGGATAGAGCCATGACTTTCTTCCATAATCTAAATTTACGTCGCATATTAAGCATTTTACTGCTATTCGCTGCGTTATTTTCACAAATACAATTGCTGTATGCCTGTGATTCAATGGAAGATAAGCCCAAACATGTGTGCTGTTGCGGTGAGCATAGTTCTACTATTTGTCCTATGGCTGCAAACTGTGCCATGAGTGAACAGGTAGAAAAGACTGATTGTTGTGAAGTTAGTTATGAAATTGTTAACGATGCTGGCATGATGAATGCCGTTTCAACAGTAGATTGTTTAACTTTATTACTTAACTGTCCTCAGCCGCCTCCTGATATTGGTGTTGAACTCTTTACAGCAACACCTTTGCCATTATTATCGAAGCTTTCGCAAATCGATTATCAGTCACGGATTTTTTATCGTGATAAAGAAACCTACCTTCTTACCCGTCGCCTACGTCTTTAGGCCGAATCTTTTGTTTTTAATCACTAGCAAATACTGTGCAATGCATTGTATTTGGTATCTATTTATGATTAAAACACAGCCAAATAATGAATTACCTGAAAGATAAAGCTTTGTTTTGTAGGGGCTTTCAGCCGCGACCAAAGTAAAGTTAAATCTGAGCTAGAAAGCTAATATATTCTTATCAGCCTGTGTTTTTTCATAGCTATTAAATTAGCCGATCATCCATTATAGCTAAGTATATTTTATAGGATGAAAAGCTTACAGAGATTTAAATGAAAACAGATAACGACGCAATAAAATTAATGTTGTTACTATTGGCTATTCTTCAGTCAAGCAACTTAATCGCTAATGACTTTGGTGATACTTTATCAGCAACACAATTAGTATCAGCAGTATTAGGCGCGAACCCACGATTAGAGATAGCTAAAGCAACTTGGCAAGCTTCGCTTGCACAAATTGAGCAACATTCTGCATTAGACGATCCTCAGTTTCAATATAGTTTTGCTCCACTGACAATTGATAGCAACAGATCAAATACTCAGAACTCAGACTTTGGACAGCGGTTTGAGGTTTCACAAAAACTACCATTTCTAGGTAAATTACAGTTACGTGCAAAAGCTGCAGAATTTAAAGCTGAAAATAGACAACACGATATTGCTAGTATGCAGTTACATTTAGCAACTACTGCAAAGTCTTTATTTGCTGATTGGTATTTTATATATCAAGCGATTGCTATTGATAAGTTAAAACAAGACTTATTAAAAGAATATCGTGATATTACTTTGACTCAGTACAGTACAGGCCGAGCAAGTAAGCAAGATGTTTTATATGCAGAGATAGCTTTAGCAAAACTTAAGCATCAGACCATTGTTTTACAACGGCAAAGAAAAACAAGGCAGGCACAATTAAATACTTTACTTAATCGTAAAGTAGATTCTATTTTACCTAAGCCTCAACAGAACAATGATATTCGAAAATTACCTGAGCTTAAGATATTACAAATTAAGGCTATACAGTCTCGTCCTGAACTTAAAGCAATAGCGGCTAATATTAATGTGCATCAAACTGAGGCAGAGTTGGCTGAGCTAGCTTACTATCCAGATTTTAAGGTATCAGCTGGATATAACAGTCTTTGGGATAATGAGGATAAACGATTTAATATTGGTATTGGTATCAATATACCTTTGGACCAAACTAAGCGACAAGCTGCTGAGCAAGAGGCGAAAGCTAATAGTCAGCAAGCGAATTGGCAACAGCTAGATCAGCAAGCAAGAATCAAACAAGAGTTGGCTATAGCTTATGCTCTTACCGAAGAAAGTTTACATGTTTTGCAGTTATATCATCAGCAGTTATCTCCTTTAGCAGATGAAAATGTAGCCGCTGCAACAGCAGATTATAGATCAGGAAAAGGTGATGTTTTAAGCGTAATCAATAGCAAGAAAGATCGATTAAAAACATTGTTGGAATCAGAACAGGCTTTAGCAAATGTATATCATCGTTTTGCAGAACTTGAACAAGCAGTAGGAAGTATAGAGCCTTTATCAACAAAACAAACAGGAGTAATTGGACAATGAAAGCAGTCAGTAAAATTAGCTTAGGTCTTGTTACATTATTGCTGCTAGTAGCAATCGTCATATTTCTTGGTAGTGATAAGTCTGAAACAACCGTTAAAGTCAAAAATATAGGACAAACCCATCTACTAGGCAATTATCAAATACAGGTAAAATTAACCCCAGAAAAACCTAAAATTGGTAATAATCAACTGACATTATGGGTTCGTGATCAGAACGATCAGCCAGTCACTGATGTAAATATTGAACTGTATGCAGAAATGCCTGCAATGGGCTCAATGCAAGCTATGCGTGAGGTTGTTAGTATCGAAAATTCAGGAGAAGGTTTTTATCAAGGTAGTTATTCCTTACCTATGAATGGTAGTTGGCCGTTATCTATCAGTATTGAATCGCTAAAACAGGGAAAAGCGGAAGCCTTGTTTGATATGAATACAAGTCGTAATGGCGTTAAGTTATTACAGGCAACAGCTAGTGAACTTACTCAACAAACTACACAACCGTTAAACACAGAACAGAAGCTACAAACATTTAATGTCGATAATTACCGTAGACAATTGATAGGTGTTACTACTGCCGAGGTTATTTGCGAAAAGATAGTAAAAACTATTTATGCCGGTGCTAGAATTGCATACGATCAATCTAAATTTACAGATATTGCTTTGCAATATGATGTCTGGATAGGGAAACTTAATGCAGATTATCTGGGGAAACAAATAGGGCAGGGTGAAGTCTTATTTACCGTTTACAGTCCAGAGTTGGTTTCAGCTCAAGATGAGTATTTAGAAAGTTTAAAACACAAACATGCCTATGGTCTACGTAAAGCTGCAAGAAAAAGATTAGCACGCTGGGGACTTCAATCCACGCAAATTAAGGCTTTGAAACAAAGAGGTAGAGCGATAGATTATTTACCAATCATATCTCCTGTTAATGGCACCATTATAGAAAAAAATATTGTTGCTGGATCAGCAACAAAAGTGGGGTCTAAATTACTACGCTTAGCTGACTTATCTACAGTTTGGGTGGAAGGTGAGGTTTATGAGTCAGATTTACCCTGGCTTAAAGTTGGAATGGAAGCCAAAATTACTTTGCCAGAGGTACCTGAGCATTCTTATACCGCAAAAGTGATTTATATTGATTCTGTACTTAATCCAAAAACGCATAGTGCCATCGTTAGAGTTCAGCTTAATAATACTAAGCAAATATTAAGACCCAATATGTTTGCCAATATGAATTTACAAGTTGAACTGGGCATGAGAATGATAGTGCCTGAACAAGCTGTTATCTATTCGGGAAATCAACGTATTGTATTTATTGATAAAGGCAATGGCCGTTTACTACCTAGAAAAATAAAAACAGGTTTGCGTAACAAAGATATGATTGAAGTCGTTGATGGATTGGTACATGGTGATGTGATTGTTACTTCTGGAAACTTTTTGATAGCCGCAGAAAGTAAATTAAAAGCAGGGCTATCACAATGGTAAATCAACAAAAATCAATGGGGCTTATTGCATCTATTATCGGTTACTGTGCCCGTCATGCAGTATTAACCGTTATTATTACTTTACTTTTTGTCGGCTGGGGATATCGATCATTAATTAATACACCGTTGGATGCTATTCCAGATTTATCTGATGTACAGGTGATTATTTATACTGAATGGGCTGGTCGTAGCCCTGATTTGGTAGAAGACCAAATAACATACCCATTAACAACAGCATTGCTTTCTGCACCCAATGTAAAGTTTGTACGTGGACAAAGTTTTATGGGCTTAAGTTTTGTTTATGTCATTTTTAAAGATGATACAGATATTTATTGGGCTAGATCACGAGTGATGGAATACCTAAATACGGTTTCATCAGATTTACCTGACGGGGTACAACCAAGTTTAGGCCCAGATGCTACAGGAGTAGGGTGGGTATATCAATATGCTTTGGTCGATAAATCGGGTAAACAGAACCTTGCTGATTTGCGGAGTCTACAAGATTATAAATTACGGTATTGGCTAGAATCAGTTGAAGGCGTTGCGGAAGTTGCTTCGATTGGTGGCTTTGAGAAAGAGTATCAAATCACAGTTGATCCCAATAAACTAACAAGCTATGGATTAAACTTAAACCAAGTTGCCAAAGTCATTCGACGATCAAATAATGATGTGGGCGGCAGAGTATTAGAAATAGCAGGCCATGAGCATTTTATCCGCGGACGGGGATATATCAAATCTATTGAAGATATAGAGCGCATCGCCTTATCTGTTAGTAAATCAGGTATACCCGTCAATGTAAAAGATATAGCAAAAGTGAGTCTGGGGCCAGCAATGCGCCGAGGCTTGGCTGAACTAGATGGTGATGGGGAAGTGGTCGGTGGCATAGTCATCATGCGCTATGGTGAAGATGCATTAAATGTTATTAAACGAATTAAGCAACGATTGAGTGAGATTAAAAGCAGCTTGCCCGAAGGTGTAGAAATCGTCACAACTTATGATAGGTCAGGGTTAATTGATGAGGCTATTAATACCCTAAAAATTACATTGCTTGAAGAGATTTTGATAGTTTCCATCGTCATTATCCTGTTTCTAATGCATTTTAGATCATCGCTAATTGTTATATTAAGTCTACCTGTAGCAATATTACTGGCATTTATCCCTTTGTCAGCACAGCAGTTAACAGCCAATATTATGTCATTAGGAGGCATTGCCGTTGCGATTGGCGCGATGGTAGATGCCGCTATTGTGATGATTGATAACATTCATAAACAACTGGAAAATAATCCGAATGAAGATAATCGTCGTGCAGTGATTATTTCAGCCATGCAGCAAGTTGGTCCCAGTATTTTCTTTTCTCTACTGATTATTACTTTAGCTTTTGTTCCTGTCTTTGCTTTGGAAGGGACAGAAGGTCGGTTATTTGCACCACTCGCTTATACCAAAACCTATTCAATGGGCTTTGCAGCCATACTGGCCATTACTTTAACGCCAGCATTAGCAGTAATATTGATTCGTGGAAAAATACCATCTAGTCAAAGTGGCTTAAATCAGTGGTTGATAAGCTTGTATCAGCCTGTTGTACGGTTTGCATTACGTTGGCGTGCAGGCGTTATCATTGTATCAATAGTTGGATTAATCTCTACTATTCCAGTTTTTTTAAAGTTAGGCAGTGAATTTATGCCACCCTTAAATGAGGGTAGTATTTTATATATGCCAACCACATTGCCAGGTATGTCTATAACGGAAGCAGGTAAAGTGTTACAAACAATGGATCGACAATTAAAACAGTTTCCAGAAGTTGAGCGAGTCTTTGGGAAAATTGGCCGATCAACAAGTGCAACAGATCCCGCACCTCTTTCAATGGTTGAAACAGTCATTACCTTAAAACCAAAAGAACAATGGAGAGAGGGTATGGACTGGGATGCATTAATCGCAGAAATGGATGAGAAATTACAATATCCAGGGATGCCAAATATTTGGTGGATGCCCATTCAAACACGGACAGAAATGCTAGCCACAGGTATTCGATCAAGTCTTGGTATTAAAGTTTTTGGTGATGATCTGGCAACCATTGAAAAAACCGCGATTAATATAGAACATGCCTTGCAACAAGATGAGCGAACTAAACCCTATACACGAAGTATCTATGCTGAAAGACTAACAGGTGGTTACTTTTTAGATTTTAATATAGATAGAAATAAAATTGCCCGTTATGGGTTAACTATTGACGATGTAGAAGAAGTATTGATGACAGCAGTAGGGGGGTTAACTGTTTCTAAAGTTTACGATGGCCGAGAACGCTATGCCATAAACCTGCGTTATGCACGTGAATTTAGAGATGATCCAGATGCTTTAAAACGTATACGGGTACCAACCCCCAGTGGAGCTCAAATCCCCATAACTCAATTAGCAGATTTAAAGTTTGAGACAGGCCCACCTATGTTACGTAATGAAGATGGACAGTTAGTCACCTTTGTTTTTGTCGATGTAAATAATTTAGGTATTGTTGATTATGTAGCAGCTGCAAAGGAAGTTATTAATGAAAAAGCCAATATTCCACAAGGTGTACGAGTGGCATGGGCAGGGCAATTCAAGTATTTTGAAAGGGCAAAATCAAAACTAATGGTTTTAATACCATTAACTTTACTGATTATATTTATCCTTCTCTATATCAACCATGGATCAATAGCAGAAGCCGTGATTATCTTACTAGCCATTCCATTTTCATTAACTGGCGCAGTGTGGTTTTTATATAGCTTAGATTACAACCTAAGCATTGCAGTCTGGGTAGGGATGATTGCATTAGCAGGTCTAGCAGCAGAAATGGGTGTGCTAATGATGCTTTATTTAGATTTAAGTTATCAAAAATATAAAAACGATAATCAACTACAAACAAAAGCTGATCTGGCTGAATCAATTGTTGCAGGAGCAAGCCAAAGAATACGCCCAATGTTAATGACCAGTTTAGCTTCATTTATTGGATTATTACCTATTCTATGGAGTACAGGAGCAGGTTCTGATGTAATGAAACGTATAGCTGCACCTATGGTAGGAGGGATAGTTTCTTCATTGTTTATTGTGTTGTTGGTTTTTCCTGTGGTTTATTTTTATTGGAAGGGAAGAGCTTTGAGGAAGTTATAGAGTCTCCTCTTATCACACAAAAAACCCATAATCTATTTTTAGGTTATGGATTGTAAAGGTAATTCAACTTTTGACCCATTTGGGTCATGTTCTTTTTTTCTAAACAGAGTACGCTTAGCTTGGCTGATAGATAAATATGTTAGTTAGATTTATCTTGTCAGAAATGCATGTTATCTAGTCTAGAGTAATAAGCTTTGAGCATCCTTTTTTAGAAAAATTAATATTGAGGTGCAGATTATTTAGGTCAGGATAATAACTTATACTTTAATGGCTCGTATTCAAAGAAAAGGTGAGAGAGGGGTTGAATGAAAGAAACTCAAATTTCTTTCTAAGTCATATTTTAGTATTTACAATTTAAGGCATGTAATACCTATAAAAATACAAGATGTTGTTTTTATAGGTATTATTAATAATGAAAAACCTAGGAGTATTAGAATTATGTTTGTAGTCAAAAATTTAACTATATTAGGGTTTATACTATTTTTAAATGGTTGTGGGCTTGCAATCTTCACTCCTCCAAAAGAAAATCCAATAATTGAGGATAAAATAGGCCTAAAAGACAAGCCTTTCTTTAGAACCATGTCTACAACAGCTGAAAGAAGAATTGTAATCGTTAAAACATTACCAGGTAGTAAATATGGAAAGTATTGCGCCGAACCCTCCCCTGATGCAGCTGATAATTTAGCATCTTCATTTGCTGCCTACCTAAAAGGTTCAGGCTCAAATGGTGCTGTCAATATTGAGGCTGATACTGGTTTTGAAAAACGGTTAGCAACCACAGTCTTTCAATTAGGAACAAGAAGCCAAGGTTTACAGTTTTTTCGTGATGGTTCCTATTCTTTATGTCTTGCTTATTTAAACGAGATTATTACTGAAGCAGAATATAATATTAAGCTTAAAGAATTGACTGATGCTTCCGAAGCATTAATTGATACTGAATTAAGGTATAAAGACAGTATGAAAATTCCTGAGGCAAAAGCAACAGCAGCTCTTACAACCAAGCAAATTCAGGATGCTGTTAGAGCTGAAATATTAGCAGAAACAGAGTCTAAATCTGCAATACAAACTGCGTTAGTACAAAAAATAACAGATCAGGCTGCGATTCAAAAACTTAAAGATGGCGCAGCAACTGATAAGGTTACGGCTGATCTTTTAAGAAAGTCTAAGGCAAATGATGCCAAACTTGCTGAAGAGCAATCTGCTAATGCTTTATTAGAGGAGCAACAGCGATACGACTTAAAAGCATTAGAAAACAAACTAAATGCTCTACAGAAAAAAAAGGAAATTAAAGCTTTAGAGGATGAGAGTTGAGTAAGAACTAACTCATTATTTTTAAAGTCTTATTAGTTTGTAATGGTCTAAAAGTAATTATTCAGTAGAGTGGAAACGCATAAAACTGAAATTGTCGATATATTACAATTATTTTAAGTTGGGAGAAAAAAATGAACTTTAATGTTAAGGCGTTTGGGTTTTCGATTGAAAATGCGAAATTTATGGCAAGGGCATCAAACCTTGTTTACGATGATTTTAATGGCTCAAAAGTCATCAATGAAATTGAAAGCTGGGGGTTCGAAAAAAATAAGATCAAGTTTTTTGATTCTCGTGGCACACAAGCATTTTTAGCAGTAGATAAAGAAAAAATTATTATTGCCTTTAGAGGAACTGAACCAGATAAATTAAAAGACTGGGTTACTGATGTAAAAGTTAGAAAAACTGCTGGACCATACGGAGACGTTCATCGGGGGTTTTCTAAAGCTTTAAGTTATGTTTGGTCAGATATTGAAGATGTGATTGATGAGGTAAGAGATAATCATCAAACTATTTGGTTAACGGGACACAGTCTTGGTGCTGCACTTGCCACATTGGCTGCTGGACAAATTCAAACCAATGAAGATCAAATGACGGTGAGTGGATTATATACATTTGGGTCGCCACGAGTAGGCAGTCATCGTTTTGCTAAACGTTTCAATCATGACAATATGAATGTATTCAGGTGTGTAAATAATAGCGATATTGTTACTAGAGTCCCTCTTAGTCTTACATATTCACATATAGGTTCATTGATGTACTTTAATAAGGATGGTCATCTGGTTCCCGATAAAGAGCTAAATTGGTGGAATATGTTTTGGGACAGAGCGGGTGGCCATTTAGAAAGTTTTTTACAGATGAACCCAGTAGATGCAATAACTGATCACAGTATGGATGAATATGAGAAAAATATAACAAGCTCTTGATCCCTGATCCCCACATAGAGCAACTAAAAACCAAGTAAGTCTAGGCTGCCCCATTGGGTGATGGGCTGTTTTGTCACAAACCATTATATAGCAAGGCTTCATTGATTTGTATTCGTTCTAAATGGGGAGTCAGCTTGATTTGTGAGTAAGAGTTAGATGTTTTTTCTCAAATGGCCAGATTATCTAGAATAGTTATACCTAACCAACCAGTGCATATTATGCATCGGGGTAATAATTATGTGGTTCAGTCTAGCCGGCAGCAGTGTACATCTACTGGATGCATTACCAATACAGGTATCATCACTATAGCAACTTCTGGAAGTTTAACAGGAACGGTTGTTCCCATTCCTGCAGCAGCATGGTTATTCGGGTCAGGGTTGTTAACTCTTCTAGGAGCAAGAAATATCTATCCTAGAAAGTTAAAAGCCTAATCGGGTAAGAGTTAGTTTCTCTCCAGTTCTTACCTTACAGCCCTGCATGGGCGAGTGAGGTAAACTACATTTACATCTTCTGAATCAACTTCAAAAATCGCTGATACCTTTGCATAGGTATCTCACCAGCTTCAGCCGCTGCTCTAACAGCACAGCCTTTATCATTTATATGGCGGCAGTTATGAAACCTACATTCTTCAAGTAATGGTTGAAATTCACGGTAACCCCAGGCTAACTGGGGGTGTGTCATATCTGCTAAACCAAAGATAGCAACACCTGGGCTATCAATTAAATCCCCACCTTCAGGTAGGTGATAAAGTGTTGCTGCTGTGGTGGTATGACGACCATGTTTAGTTATTTCAGAAACAGTATTAGTCTTTAATTGTTTATCTGGAATTAAAGCATTTGTTAGGGATGATTTACCAACACCTGATTGGCCTGCAAAAATACTGATTTGATTGTTTAATGCAGCTTTAAGTTCAGCAATACCAATGTTCTCCATGGCACTCACTTTATGCATGGTATATCCAAGGTCTTGGTATTGCTGTAACTCAGCTTCAAGATCTTTAATATTGCTTAAATCTACTTTATTAAGGACTAAAACTGCATCAATATTTTTATTTTCACAAATGGCTAAATATTGATCGATTAATAAAAAATCACAATGGGGTTCAGTTGCAAAAACCACGTAAATTTTATCAATATTGGCTGCAACAGGGCGTGTTTTCTTATTTCTACTTGGGCGTTGTAATAGTGAGCGCCTTGGTAGTATTTCTTCAATACGCCCTTGATCAACTGATGATTTTGTCACCATCACTTGATCCCCGACAGCTACGGTATCTAGCTTTCGTCGGGTTTGACAGAGTAAGATTTCATTCTCTACTTCAACGGCAATCCCTTGCCCTAGATGTGATACAACCAGTCCTTCAATCAAATCAGTCATTATTTCTTACATCTTTGATTCTAAATGTGCAATACGGATAGCCGCTGGTGGGTGGCTGTAATGAAAAGCTGAGTAGAGTGGGTCGGGTGTTAATGTACTGGCATTTTCTTCATACAATTTAACTAAACCACTAATCATTTTTTCTGCTTTAGCATTGTTTGATGCAAAGTCATCGGCTTCAAATTCAAATTTACGTTGAAAATATGCGCTAATAGGTTGCATGAAAATTGTGAAAACAGGTGATACTAAAGTAAAAAGTAATAATGCTGCTGCATTTGAATGAGTATCAACACCTAAGCCACTGAAAAACCAGTCTTGAGTAATTAACCAACCTAAAACTGCAAAGCTAATAAGTGTCATAAACGATGAAGCAACCAACATTTTAATTACGTGTTTACATTTAAAGTGACCTAACTCATGTGCTAACACGGCTTCTAATTCTTCGTCATCTAATGATTCAATTAAAGTGTCAAAAAATACAATGCGCTTATTGTTTCCCATGCCCGTAAAGTAAGCATTACCATGTCCTGAACGCTTTGAACCATCCATGATAAAAATGCCGTTACTGTTAAAGCCACAACGTTCAAGAAGCCCTTGAATACGCTGTTTTAAAGAACCGTCTTCCATCGGTGTAAAGTCATTAAACAAAGGCGCAATAACCGTTGGAAATAACCAGCTCATCAATAATGAAACACTCATTAATATAGCCCAGGCATATAACCACCATAAATCACCAATGCTATCCATTACCCAAAGGATTAATGCAAGAATCGGCATGCCAATAGCAATAACTAAAGATAATGAAATGGCTTGATCTTTAAAAAAACGACCGACTGTACTTTTGTTAAAGCCAAAACTTTCTTCGATAACAAATGTTTGATAGTAGCTGCTAGGAATTTCAACAACAGTCATTACTAAAATAATACTACCAACAGCTGCTAAATCAGTCAGCATGGGAGATAATCCAAAAGATGACCATAGATCAAATACAATACTGATACCCCCACCCAAAGTAAGAAGTATTAAAAAGATAACCCCCATAACTCCATCTATATCGCCTAATTTTCCTTTAGCTATTGTATAGTCAGCTGCTTTTTGGTGCGCATCAAGGTCTACAGAGTCTTTAAAAGCTTCTGGAACCGCTGATCTATGCTCAAGCACAAAGGATTTTTGACGGATAGAAAGCCATTGTTGAATAGCGTATGAAATCACAACTGCAATTAAAAATATGATGGTAAATGTTTGCATGGTATTTGATTAATGACCAGATTTTAAGAATTAGCCATACAGATTAGCCAATGCTACAATTTAAAGCAACTATCATCTATAAATGGAAACAAAATGGCGCAGGATTCAACTAACCTAATCTGGATTGATTTGGAAATGACAGGCTTAGATCCCGATACTGATTTAATTATTGAGATTGCAACAATTATTACCGATAAAGATCTTAATATTATCGCTGAAGGCCCTGTATTAGCCGTTCATCAGTCTGATGAGAAAATTGCGGCGATGGATGACTGGAATCAAAAACATCATGGTCAATCAGGTTTAATAGATAGAATAAAAGCATCCACTATTGATGATGCAGAAGCTGAAAGACAAACCATTGAGTTTTTAGAAAAGTGGGTGCCGGCTAATAAATCGCCCATTTGTGGAAATAGCATTTGTCAGGATAGACGTTTTCTCTATCGCTATATGCCTAAGTTAGAAGATTATTTTCATTATCGTAATCTTGATGTTTCTACACTTAAAGAGCTAGCAAATCGCTGGGCACCTGAGTTACAAAAAGGTTTTCAGAAAAAGTCAGTACATAAAGCATTAGATGACATTATAGAGTCAATTGATGAAATGAAATATTATCGCGAGCATTTCATTAAATTCTAAATATGAATCATTTGATAGCAGT
>Ga0209395_1006599_pt1 | contig 12485 bp, 10 predicted proteins | sample GOMGulsemesocosm_3_FD_184635 | JGI IMG/M metagenome (GOLD analysis project Ga0209395, IMG submission 184635) | Methane-oxidizing microbial communities from mesocosms in the Gulf of Mexico - GOM9D Gulf of Mexico (SPAdes) (version 2) | ecosystem: Environmental > Aquatic > Marine > Cold seeps... | reverse complement strand
CCGGTTGAGGTAAGATGCGTTCCACTTCGGAGGGGTGGCTGAGTGGCCGAAAGCACTGGTCTTGAAAACCAGCGACGGGCGACTGTCCCAGGGTTCGAATCCCTGCCCCTCCGCCATATATTAAAAAAACCCATTGTTATTCAATGGGTTTTTTTATGTCTGATGTAAAATAAGATTTTTTGTACCACTACATTATAAATGGGTAATGTGATGATGCTAACGTTAGGTTTACGTGGATTCTTAATTGCATTTTTAGTGTTTAGGAAATAGAACATTCCCCTGTCATCGCCGATAAGCTGTCTGTGCTGTCGTGAACATTACACAGGTGGGTGGTGGACACAGGTTGAAATCCTGTCGTACCGACCATACAAATCAATGAATTAGGTCGCTTCTTAGCGGCCTTTTTTATGTCTGAAAGAAAATAGCCAGCAGTTAAGGTTTGCGTATTGGAATTTCGAATGGCTTTAATCTAAGCCCCTCATACTTTGTTGATGGATTACTATGTTGGTAAACGCACGGCATCCTTCAGAAGCCCCGTTCAGCATTCCATCCACCTGACCAGTAGAGTCTTCGAGCATTGTTAGTATCATTGCCGGGGCCGGACACGCAATATTGTATTAACTTATTGTATTTGAATGGAATTTATAATGTGGATTGTCTATTACCTGGGCACTTAATAGTTTCTTAAAATACTACTTTTCATGCTCGGTTGGTGAGATGACGCTATTGTTGTCGTGACTTTATGAGCGCGTATCTTTCCTTGATTCGCTTGCAAAGTGTGTGGCGGCTTCCTTTAGGATATAGCGCTCTTCAGTCACCCTGCGCAGCTCTGCCTTCAGTCGTCACAACTCTTCCTGCAGGCTATTGATGGTTTGGTGCTGCGAACCCTGACCGCCATACTTTTTATCCAGTCGTGCAGACTTTTGGTCATAACCCCAGACGATCGGCCACTTCAACAACCTTGTAGCCTCCTTCTGTAACCTGTTTGATTTCTTCAATTTTGAATTCTTCGAGATTGTGTTTGCCGTTCATAAACGAGGCCTTCTGTTAGAGTTAATTGTAACGCTATAAGGTGTCTAGAATACTAAGGGCTTGGCGGCATTTATTTTCATGACCTGTTCAGTTTGGAGTTAGCGTGCTACTCTCGAATTCAAGTATGAATCTATAGGTGTACCATGATAGATGAAAACAAGGTGTGCAACGCACCGACATTTCGTTTCTATGGTGATGAGTTTATATTTGATACCTCGTCAGGGATGTGTTACCGAATTAATTCTGCCGCTGGGTTTCTGCTACGCAACCTTGCTGCAGGATTTAAAGATGAACAGTTAGTAAGCTTGATGCAAGATCAGTACGGCCTTGACCGAACATCGGCAAGGCGCGATGTCGAACTATTATTAAATAACCTTACTGAATTGGAACTCATAGGTTGATCTTCTCTCATGGAAACTCCTATCCGTCATCAATTAGCTGATATAAACAATCAACTAAAATCGATAGCCATATCCGGGCTACATCGTGGAGAAAATCCCCAGCCAGGTGCGGCAGTCATTGCCAGTATACGTCGTAGTTATCCTGAGATTCGTATTGTTGGTCTATCATATGACCCTCTAGAGAGCAGTCTATATAGCAGAGGGATGGATCATCCTGATGTGGCCTATCTAATGCCTTATCCCAATACAGGTCCAGATGCTCTTTTGGAACGATTGGAAGTGATCATTGAAAAGGAAAATGTTGGTTACATTATCCCTTGTTTAGATATGGAAATTACTAACTTTATAAGCATCTCTCAACGGCTGCATGAATGGGACGTTCAATGCATGCTGCCAGATAAGCGCTCATTAGAGACGATGAGTAAGCTTAATTTGTACCATTTCTGCCATCAAATAGATGTTTCATCGCCACAAACTAAAGTGGCAACTGATCTATCTTCACTTCAAGACTTCGCAACAGAAATCGGCTATCCCGTCTATGTCAAAGGCAGATTTTACGAAGCTAAAATCGCACACTCGGCACAAGACCTTATCGATGCAAGCAAAGAAATCTCTAAGGTATGGGGTTGGCCATTAATCGTGCAAGAAGTGATTGACGGTGAAGAATATAACATTATCGGTTTAGGCGATGGTGATGGTGGCATAATCAAAACATGTACGATTAGAAAATTTCAGCGTAGCGCTACAGGCAAAGGGCTCGTGGGCATTGTGGTTGAAAATTCTGACCTTGATCGACTTGCTCAATGCATTATTAAGGAGCTTCGATGGAATGGTCCTTTTGAGCTTGAATTTCTTAAAGCGTCTGGCAGTCCGTATTCATTGTTTGAGATTAATCCGCGTTTCCCAGCGTGGGCAGACTTCCCATCACAAATTGGCTGCAATCTCCCAGCTCGACTCCTTGAAGATCTTATTGGCATAAAAAACACACCATTACGGACATGTGTTGCCGGTCAGATGTTCATCCGTCACTGCATTGACCTTGTTGGCGACATTGGAGAATTAGCTGATATGGCAAACACTGGCGTACGCAATATTTCACCTTTTAAATCAAATATGGAGGTAACAGGATGACTCATGAGTATTTACCTCCGAAAATAAGTAATGAACTTGGCCGCGCAGAGCTAGAAGCTGAAACTGATCGTAATTATTATGCTCGTGCCAAATGCGCACCGGCCCTGTCGGAAATAGATGGTGTTCCCGTATCCAGGCTTATCGAGCAGTTTGAGTCACCGCTATTTGTTTTTTCTGAGCACAACCTTCGAGAAAAAGCACGATGCTTACGCGAGGCTTTCCAGAGTCGATACAAGAACACATCCTTTGCTTGGTCATATAAGACAAATTATCTTAATGCAATCTGCCAAATCTTCCACCAAGAAGGATGGATAGCGGAGGTTGTATCAGATTTCGAATATCACAAAGCTCGCAAGTTGGGAATCTCCGGTAAGGACATTGTATTCAATGGTCCTCATAAGCCCCGAAAGATTCTCGACTTGGCACTAAAAGAAGGTGCCTTAATACAGATAGATAACTGGGATGAGCTTGGCACTATTGAAGAGCTAACAAAGGATGCGCAACATTCTGTTAATGTTGGCATACGTATTTGGCTAGATGCGGGTACTCAAACAGTGTGGTCAAAGTTTGGCTTTGCCCTTGGTAATGGCGAAGCTGGCCGCGTGGCAGATAGAATAATAAAAAACCCTAAGCTAAATCTTCATACACTCCATTCGCATATTGGGACATATATTCTCTCACCTGATGCCTATCGTATTACCGCTCAGAAACTCCTCGCATTTCGTGAGCAAATAGAAGTCGAGCACAACCACATTATAGATTGCCTTAATCTAGGTGGTGGTTTTCCATCTCACAGTATATTGCATGGGATGGTCGGTACTGCAGAACAATTAATTCCTCCAATTGAATCATATGCAGACGCGATCACTGAGGTTTTTAATAACCTACCAGAGAATAAGAAGCCTGAGCTTCGCTTTGAAAGTGGGCGTTTTTTAGTGGATGAAGCCGGTTATCTCTTAACCAATGTTGTCGCTGTAAAAGGCTGCAATAGGAACTCCGGCAATACAACTCCAGATTTGTCTGCAACTGAGCACAAAGAAAAATCAGTTATAAATGAAGATGCGGGTACGTATAGTTATGTTATGGATGCGGGCGTTAATATCTTATATACAGCAACGTGGTATCAAATGAATGTATTCCCATCACGCGTTATAAATTCTCCCGCGCTACCCTCACGGCTGTATGGTCCGCTGTGCATGTCTATTGATGTTGTTCGTTATAATGTTGATCTTCCACCGCTTAAAGTCAACGATATATTAACGATCCATCCAGTAGGGGCTTACAATATGCCCCAATCCATGCAGTTTATAACCTATCGACCTGCCGTGGTGCTGATAAACGAAAATGGTATCCCCGAAATTATTCGGAAACGAGAAGTACTAGAAGATATAGATGGCCCAGAACAACTTCCTGGGCATCTATCTGGAAAATAGTGCGTATAAAAAAAGACAACAGGGAGTCGGTCCAAAAGATTCGAGCAACTATTGCTCAAAGGCTTTCAAGCGCACGTCAGATTTTCAACTTATTTGGATCATCACTCTCTCGCTCGCTAGGGACAATATTTTTCATTCCCCACCCATGGATTGGTATCATTTTATGGGTTGCATTACTCCAGAATCCTCGCTACGCGGCATTTGCCGTTTTAGGTTTCTTTGTAGCCAGCTGTCTTGATAAGGTATTAAAAACAGGAGATACCCAGCTGTTAGGTGGGGGGCTTAAGGCTAATGCTTTGCTTGCAGCAGTGATGGTGGCTTGGCTTACTGGAGCGACAGAAATACCATTGGGTGCACAGTTGGTTATGGCCGTCGCCTCTGCGGCAGCAGCATCTATATTGGCAGCCGCAGTTATGCGGGCGGTGGGAGGAGCCAATTTACCTTCACTCGTTTGGGGTTACTGTTTTATTGCGGCCGTGCTTTTTAATGTTTGCCCCACTTGTACTGAGTCAGCAGTGAGTACAATGCAAGTAATGCCAATGCCAGGGGATGCAATAGGGTGGGGAATGGCCTTTATTCGCTCTTTGGGCACCTTGATTTACGCCCAAAGCTATGAGGCCGGTTTGCTTGTTGGCCTTGCTATATTGCTTTGGTCTCGCATACTGTTTGTTACTGGGGTTGTAGGCTGGGTGAGCGGTGTATGTATTACGCTTGCATTTGAACAACTACCTGTCGATTATTACTGGCTCCCGACATCATATAATTACTTTATTGCTGGTATGGCGCTGGGGGCTGTCTTTTTTCTGCCCGGGTGGGCAAGTTTGTTCATGGCTGCTTTGGGTGGATGTATTGCGGCATTTTTGGGGCTCGTACTTCAACATGTGCTACCAGAATCGCCCATCATCTACCTGCCTATTACCGCTGCTACTTCTATTTGGCTTGTTTTGATCACGGCTTCCTTTGCTGGAAACAATACGGTCTGGCGAAACTACACCCCGCACTTGCGCCCTGAAGACGCATGGTGGTATGCGAAGTACCGATCTCAGCGGTTAGGGCATAATGAAGTGCTTTTTTCGATACCCGTAGCGGGTGAATTGCGCATATCTCAAGGTTTTAATGGTTCTCTGAGTCATGCCGGGGATTGGTGTCACGCGTTGGATTTCCAGCGTCCTACAACAATCGACAACAGCCCAGACCCTGCTTTAAATATATGGGGGGGGGCTGTTTACTCTCCAGCTTCAGGCTATATAGAACGATTTATTACGATGATTCCTGATAACCAGTTAGGAGTCTGCAACTATGCCGAAAACTGGGGGAATTATGTGATTATTCGTCTTGATCAGGGAGGGTGGGCGCTACTCGCTCATTTGCAGCAAAGCTCAATTGTTCTCGCAATCGGCACACGAGTGGAAGCTGGAGACTATCTCGGCAACGTTGGAAATTCAGGGCGATCTCCCATTCCACATCTACATCTTCAGGCACAGAGTTCGCCCGAGCCAGGCTCACCAACAATTCCTTTCCGTTTGGTGAATTATCACTCTACCTTAGGTACAAACACCCCCTGCAATCACTGGAATACTGCAGCACTCCCCGCTGAGGGTGAAATTGTCATGGCCGCCTACCCAAATCAAATGGTACACAAGGTGCTTGCCAGTATAGCTCCTGGTTCAGCGGTCTGGACCATTGAGTCTCAAGGGCACATTCCTAGAAACTTTCGTGAATCGCACTCGAACGGGATTATTCGAATAAATACAACGCTCGATGAGGCTGGGCAACACCTATTTAATTCCATTTTTGAAGAAGGAACACTCGTTGCCTGTTTGGCGGCTGATGCATGGCGAATAGTCGAGACTAGGCAGTTAACATCGTCATTCATGAAATTATTAGCCTTCGTTGCCCCTTCAATACCTTATTCTGCGCGAGTTGGAATGACATGGCGTGACCCCGTCCCCCTTATGCCCACTGGGCCTGCGAGCTGGCTCTCTATGCCTGCTGCGCCATACATTGGTCACCACTTCATATCTGCAAATTGCAAATGCAACTCCGTGCCAAACGTGGAAGGTGAAAGGTTATACATTGAAACAACATTGGATTTAAGTGGGGATTCTTCGCCATTAAAACTGACCTGCGAATTCGAAATCCTACGGGGACCCGTTAGGATACAGGCTGATTTCAAAGACGGAACAGTGGTGTATTCATTGCTTTCATTTGAGCCTGGACTTCCCTTTGATCACAGCAGCGCTCAATAAAAAGCTAAGAATTAACCGCACTCATTGAGTCATGTAATGACATAAAGTAATTAAGCATAAAACAGGAAGAAAAAAATTCTTAGTTGTGTTTAAATAGCGATTTTTTTGGTGTGGTAAGCAAAAATAAGACTGGCGACTATAATAAATTTAAGCCGGTTATAAAAACGTTAGTAGAACAAGAAGAAAAATATGCGAGCACAAAAATACGATTGGGGGGCCGTCAAAGCACGGCTCATTGTCAAATCAATTAATGGAACGCATTTCGATTTATATCGAGAGCAAAGACAGTTAATAATCAGAAAGATCTCCTCCCGATAAGAGCAAACCTCGAGTAATCGAGGGGCGCAAAGCCGCGGGTCCTGTTTTATAGGCAGGATAGCCGGACCACCGAAGGAGCGAGTTAACTTCGCCCATCAATCATGGGGATCTTTCATCAACCTAGATGAGGGGTTCCTATGCCTAGTACAGCGCATAACTTATGCTGTGACAGTAAGATTCTTTCATGCTTCCAGCATGATGCCACTATAAGGTCGCGAACTCTTACCTTTACTTTATTTTGTATCATTAGCTTATCCTGTTTTTTTACCTCCACGGTGTTCGCATCTGAGGTTGTCAAGTTCAAAGCAACAAAGTCGTACAAGTCGAAGGAAGTCTTCCTCAGAGGGGAGCTATACAAACCCTCTGGAGATGGTCCGTTCCCTACTGTTGTATTAATGCATGGCTGTGGAGGGTGGCAAGGTGCTGTCCGTACAACCTTGTCTAGTTATGCTACTTTTTTGGTAACAAATGGTTTTGCTGTGTTTAATCTAGATAGTTTTGGGCCACGAAGAAATACTGGCGGAAAGGTGTGTGCTAGCTATAAAAAATTAAGAGATGCTAGAGAGTACAGAACAGCTGATGCTTTTGATGCAATGCAGTATCTGAAAAAGCAGGAATTTGTTGATTCGAATAATATCTTTTTGATGGGACAAAGTAATGGTGGTAGCGTTGCCATTAATGTGGCGAATTCAAGTAATACCGAGCCCGGTTTGCGTGCAGTTGTTGCCTATTATCCCTGGTGTGGTGCATTTGGTAGCAAAAAAGTAGATCTTACTTCACCTCTATTGGTTTTGGGGGGTGAAAAGGATGACTGGGTTCCCCCCCAGCCATGCAAGAAAGTTGTTTCTAGCGGCAAAGAATTAAATGTCACTATCTATCCAGAAGCGGTCCATTCTTTTGATATAAATATCCCACCGCAGAGATATATGGGGAAATTGGTTGGGTATGATGAAAAGGCTGCAAAGGATGCTCAAGTGGCGATGCTCACCTTTTTTAATCAACATCTTACATTTGATGCAAAGAAAAATATTAATATGTTAGCCCGAAACTAAGTCTGACGCAGTTTCAAGCATGTGCAGGACCTATTGCTTGTGAATGAATTGATAATAATGTTTTTTACTAGATGATGATTAAATAGTATTGTAATTCAACAGGCTCCGATATTTTCGGAGTCGTTCACAAAGACTTGTTTTAGTGTTGGGCGCCAATCTTTATCGACGTGATCCTGGTAATGTTTCAAGGGAATAATGTCGTCAGCCCCCCAGCTGTCTCGCTGCTGTAAATACTTCCTATATTACCCAACCACACACCAGAAATTGTTTTGTCAGCAGATACAGTAGGGTTCGGTTTGATCCTTTCAGGCCTTAAGCAAAATAATCCTATAGCTATACAAAATTATCCTATTAGTTTTTCCTCATTGCGCGATACGCTGGCAGTAGTCATACACCTTTAAATTTGGTGTGGATTTCCGAATTAGGAGATATGATTATGCGAAACTTTAACAATAAAAATAATGGACTTTTCACAGTCATTATTTTTGCACTGGTTCTGATATTGCAAGGCTGTGGGAGTCAGACTTTACGCGTTGCCCCTCACACGGAATTGAAAGTCTTTGATCCTATATGGACAACGGCCTACATTACCCGTAACCACGGCTTTCTGGTCTATGACACCCTGTTTTCGATGAATGAAATGTTAGAACCAGAACCACAGATGGTGGACAGTTGGTCCGTTTCTGAAGATAACAAAGTTTGGGTGTTCAAACTACGCGAAGATCTCATGTGGCACGATGGCACTGATGTGACTGCTGAAGACTGCATTGCATCTTTGCAACGCTGGGGAAAACGTGATGGCTCTGGCCAGCAACTATTCAAAAAAATTGATAGTTTGTTAGCAATTGATACACAGACCATTGAGATGAAACTTCATGAGCAAAATGAAGATATTCCAAGTTTGTTAGCCAAACTTACTTCTAATGTTCCCTTTATGATGCCTAAAAGCATCGCTCAGATGGATCCATATACACCGATTCAAGATCAAATTGGTTCAGGTCCATATGTTTTTAAAAAAGATGAGTGGGTTCCTGGAAAGAAAGTTGTTTATGTCAAAAACGAGAACTATGTGGCACGTGATGAAGCTGTTTCATTGGCTGCCGGTGGTAAGGTTCCAAAACTTGATCGAATTGAATGGGTGTTTTATCCAGACCGGGCTGCCGCAACAAACGCGCTCATTAATGGCGAAGTCGATTACGTGGAGTCTCCGTCTACTGACATGATCCCCTTACTAGAGGAGGAAGAAGAGATAGTAATTGCTTTTAGTGGTTCCTATGGCAATAGTGCAATGGCACGCTTCAATACATTGATCCCCCCCTTCGATAATGTTGAAATTCGGCGTGCAGTGATCATGGCAATGGGCCAGAGTGATTATATGTCTGCTGCTCTTGGAGACCAGAAATACTGGAAAACCTGCTATTCGGTCTTTCCTTGTGGAACAGCATTTGAGAATGATGTAGGTAATGCTGTGATGAAAGTTGGAAATATTGAAACAGCAAAAAAAGCCCTTCAATCAACTGATTATGACGGTACACCAGTCGTTATATTAAATCCTACTGATAGTCCCGTTATATCCGCATTTACACAAGTAACCGTTGAAAACCTAAGACAGCTTGGGATGAAAGTCGAAGTTCAAGATATGACTTGGGCGACGCTCATAGAGCGTCGGGCTAATCGTGGATTAGCGGACAATAACGGTTGGAATATGTTTCATACATGGTGGGTTGCTGAAGATTTGAGCGACCCTATGGCTATCGCTTTCTCCGGGGATCGTGATGCTGGGTGGTTTGGTTGGCCTTCTGATAACGAACTTGAGGCGTCTCGCACTGCTTACGCTAAAGCTAGCAATTGGGAAGAAGCGTCTGCAATTGCAGCCAAAATACAAACGCGTCTTTTCGATATAGGTGCTTTTGGCCTGCTGGGTCAATTCTTTGAGCCAGTTGCGTACAATGAGAAAGTGAAGGGTGTGACTTCTCCGATTCATTTTTATGGGAACATGTCATTCGGAGATGATACGACTGATGCTGACGAGATGGGTGCAGATAATAAAATCTTTTTTGCTGGATTCGGGGCTCTATGGCTTATCCTTCTTTTTTAGAGATTTCGAGAAGCTTCTGACACTGAATCTATCGGGACTGTTGGTCGTCGAACCACTTGGGGCCAATCGGGCTATTTTTAAGAGGCGCTTTTCAGTCAGCTGTTTTAGCCGACTAACATCCTGAGCTTCCAGGCCACCGTACTTCTTGCGCCAGATATGCCGTATTTACGGCATATCTTTTTAGCTGGAGCTCCAGCTTTGCCTTTCGTCAAGACCCATATTATTGCAACTAACTTCCTTCAGTGTAGAGCATTTTAGCGGGTTGTGATTATGGGAAAAGGGTAGTTAGCCAGTTTTGAACTCCCCAAAAATAAGAAAAATTTGGGCGCAAAAATTTTGAAAGGCGGTTTTGAAAAGGCCGAAAAAGGGGAGTGTTACGAGGGGGCGGGCGGAGTCCCTTATACATCAACTGCACACGTTCCATTCACGCATTCCCCCCTATACCTGTCAAAAGGAGTCTCTTTTCCCTAAGTAGGCAACGTTCTGCCTGCGTTGCAGCGTTTTCTATGGTGTGATGGCATGGCTTTATCGGGGTCCGTATAGATCCCAATAATCTACAGATCAAATTATCATCTGAGCGGGCTCATTCTTCGCCGCCGTATTCCGCAAAATACTCGGCACCGGTCATTTTTTTAGTGTTGTTGGCAAAACAGTAGTAGCTTGGTTTTTCCTCAATAAAAACCTGACTATCAAAAACCAGTTTCGGCCCCTCATCGAATAAATCGACCGGCATGTAGTTGAGCTTGTTTTCTTTTAAACGATAAAATAGATGCGTGACGCAGTTTTGCAGAAGCCGCGTTCGGCCCATTCGGATGAATCAAACACGGTGATGTTCTCTTCACCGACAAATGAAACCTCGGTACTGCAATCGGCCGCCACAAAGGGGGCGCCGCACCACTTTCGACAGGTGTTACAGTGGCAGGCGCCGACTTTACAGCTCATGGTTTCTACAACGACCTGTACCACACCACATAGGCAATAGCCTTTACCTTTTATACCTTCAGGCATGACTATCTCCCGGTTATCAATTAAGCGTCAGCATAGTATGTTGTTTTAATTTGCTACTCAAAAAACCGGTGGTGCAACACTATTGAATTTTAGAAAATAATATCGGTGATGCTCTCCCTGTAATACTTACTAATCCCGTCTGCAGCCCTTGTTGCTAGGTCTTATGCACACCCTGTAAAAATCAATGCCATTTTAATAACTAAATTGTATTAATTTTGCTGTCGACGTCGTTGACAATTATAACCTGTTGATAACAAAGGCTTTATTTTGTCTGGTCAAAAAACGCACAAATTGCATGAATGTCAACTGTAGCACCTATTTACGTTATCTACTCAAGTATTACCCCCAAAGTTATCCACAGAATTTGTGGAAAACATTTGAGGTAATAACATTACCTTTTGATCTTCCTCTGACCGGTTAGCTTGGGATTCCATTGTTGAAATTAAAGCGCTCGTAAAAGGCAGAAAATCTGCAATCTGTGGTTTTAATTAGTATATGGGAGGCTAATTGACAGGCATCAAATACAAGTTAGTTGCGTTCTCTAGACTGGAGTCGTTCTTATCCGTTTCCTATCAATTGACGTGATGATGTATGGCGAAGAATTGGAAAAAATCCTTTTACCTGTCAGCTGGCTTGTTTGCGATTTTATTTCCCTATTGCGTCAGCTATTTTGATGGTCTCTCAACGAAAAGCTTTTTTGCGGCTATCGCAGGTACGGGTGGTTTTACGCTTGGAGTTTCCTTTTGATTAATCTCTGCAGTTCGTTACCTCAATGCTCCCCGCGAATGGATGAAATATCGCCGGGAAATAGGCATCGTAGGTTATCTTTATGCACTGCTATACAATCTTTCTGTACTGGTTGTTTTCCCGGATCAATACTTTGATGATTTCCCATCACGCTTGTTAACAATTCCAACGTTGCTTGGCATTGGTTCAATGGCGGTGATGAGTGTCATGCTGTCGATTTCAAATAATGCGGCACGAGTTTTACTTGGGTTTAAGGGCTGGAAGTGTCTCATGCGTTTTGGTTATGTCGCCTTCGCGGTATTGGTAATACGCGCTGGAATGCTGGAAGGACAGGATTGGCTGGCATGGCTTGAGTATCAAAATGGTCTGCCTCCACTTCGTTTTGTGCTTTCAATCTTCGCAGCAATCGTTGTTGTCGCCAGGTTATTGCTTGTCTTTTCTGTTCAAAAGGCTCATTTGTCTGTTAAAAGTTAAAAGGGAAGAGGTTAAGCGCTTGCCAGTTTGTTAAAAGCCAATTGTTCTTTCTGTTACTCTTCGAGTAGGATTGTTTACAAATTCCCTCATCTTTACGCCTTGCCGTTGATTATAGTCAAATTCTCACCTTGGTTTATGAATATAATCAGGTATTGATATTCACCTTCACCGTAAGTGTAAAAGAGAGTGTTATGACTCGCGAAGATAGAGCTTTTGTTTTAGCCCCCTTGATGATGCCGTTTGCATTTCTGACCTATGCTTATTTTGCCGATATCTCCGGGTTTAATTTTGACAATGGTTTACTGGATTACCTTGGCGGAGTACTGATGATTATTATCGGTGGCATGCCGGTGGTGTATCTCTATGAATTTTTTATCGCCTATCGTTTCTATCGTCTGTTATTGAAGAAGAAGCGTGTGAATGTATTCTCATTATCCTTTGGCGGCGCGTTTATTGCCGACATTCCAATCTTAATGGTGATGCCCTTTGCAGGATATGACGGGGTTGCAACTGCGTTTGAGCTGTTTACCTTCGTTGGCTTT
>Ga0209395_1006594_pt1 | contig 12488 bp, 11 predicted proteins | sample GOMGulsemesocosm_3_FD_184635 | JGI IMG/M metagenome (GOLD analysis project Ga0209395, IMG submission 184635) | Methane-oxidizing microbial communities from mesocosms in the Gulf of Mexico - GOM9D Gulf of Mexico (SPAdes) (version 2) | ecosystem: Environmental > Aquatic > Marine > Cold seeps... | reverse complement strand
AAAGCTGAAATACGTGAGCAGCAACAATTAGATTTAAAAGCTGAAAAAGCTAAGGTTCGTTTTGAAGCGCGTAAATTACGATTAGAAAAAGAAAAAATTGCACGACAAGAAAAACATAAAAAAGCGGCTGCGGCACGTAAAGCGGCAATGAATAAAGCAACGCCTGAAGCAACCGGTGCTAAGTCTGCGGTTGCTGCTGCACTAGCGCGTGTAAAAGCTAAAAAAGCCTCTAAAGGTCTAGCTCAAAACCAAGACAATGCCCCTGCTGCTCAAACGGATTTGTCTACTGATATCGCCGATGATCAGAAATCTCAAGTATCTGCAGCAATAGCTCGAGCTAAAGCTAAGAAAAAACTTAAAGCAGAAGCTGCGAATAAAGTGCCAAGCAGCAGTGAAAGTGTAACCGAAACTGTAGAGAGTACACCTGAAAAAGAACAAGAGGCTGAAACTCAACAGCCAAGTGTAGATGATAAAAAAGCCAAAATTGCCGCAGCTATTGCCAAAGCCAAAGCAAAAAAACTTGCTAAATCGGCCGAAGTTTCTGAATTGGATAAAACCACTGTTAATACTATAGGTGATAAGGCGGTGGTTGAAAAAACCGTAAATACTGATGATAAAAAGGCAAAAATTGCTTCGGCTATTGCTAAAGCTAAGGCTAAGGCTAAAAATAAAGCGTTAGCTGAGGCTAAAGCCAAAACAAAGACTGAGGCTGCAGAAGAAGAGAATATAGAAACAAATGAGTCAAGCGGCGATGTTAATACCAACTCATCTGCAATAGATGAAAACAGCTCTCAGCCGAGCCAAGTAACACAAGAAAATACTGTGGCAAGTAAGACTGATAACATCAGTAACAACGCAAGCCTAGCAGAAAGTAAATCAACAAGTGCCGCAATGGATAAAAAGTCAAAAATTGCCGCAGCGATTGCCAAAGCTAAAGCGAAAAAGAAGCTTAAAGAAGCGAGTTCAATTGAAAAAAATGACCAAGATAGCGTATAAAGCATGAGTAATATAAAACAAACTCGAATAGACATTTATCACCGAAATAACCCAACGAGTCGACATAAATAATGGCATTTTGGATAGCAAGTTCACCGCACAACCATAACCACACAAAAACACCTAACTTAATGCGCTTGGTGATTTACGCAACGCTGCCCGGCGTTTTAGCCCAATGGTACTTTTTTGGCTGGGGTAATTTAATTCATATTGGCTTAGCCATGGCAACAGCGCTTGTTTGCGAATTTACTGTACTATCACTGCGTAAAAGACCTATTACCCATGAACTATTTGACGGTAGTGCCTTATTAACTGCCTTATTAATCGGCATATGTTTACCTGCATTAGCACCGTGGTGGATTTCGGTTATCGGAACCATGTTTGCTATTGTCATTGTTAAACAACTTTATGGTGGATTAGGGCATAACCCGTTTAACCCCGCCATGGCTGGATATGTCATGTTACTAGTGTCTTTCCCTTTGCAAATGACACTATGGCAACCGCCACTAACCTTAGTCGCCGTAGATCTTAATTTCACCAATACATTAACAACAATTTTAACGGGCTTTACCGCAGAAGGTTATTCGGTAGAGCAAATACGAACCAGTATTGATGGGATCACGATGGCAACACCGCTTGATTCCCTAAAAACTAATACTGGCTTGGGTCTAACGGTCTTTGAAAGTATCACAAACCCCGTTTTTGGTGACAATTTTGCTTTAGGTTGGGAGTGGGTAAATGCTGGCTTTTTATTAGGCGGAATATTTCTCATTACCAAAAAGGCCATTGCTTGGCAAACTCCTGTAAGTTTTTTATTAAGCTTGTTTATCTGCTCTTTTATCAGTTATAGCCTGAGCCCTGATAGTAGCGCATCAACAATGTTTCACTGGTTTTCTGGTGCGACTATGTTAGGTGCCTTTTTCATTCTTACAGACCCTGTAACCGGTGCTACCAGTAATAAAGGTAGAATCATTGTCGGTTTGCTCGCCGGTTTATTAGTTTACTTAATTAGAACTGCAGGTGGTTATCCAGATGGTGTCGCTTTTGCTATTTTACTGTGTAACATGTCCGCTCCGTTAATAGATCAATACACACGTCCTCGCACTTATGGTCACCTAAAGGGAGATAAGTGATGACTGATAGAATTGATTCCGAGCAAGGTAAAAGTGAGTCTGAAAAGTCGACACCAGCTGTTGATATTGATAACAATGACGATACTAGTGCTAAAGATAACAGCAGTAGTAAAATCAAAGCGGACAAGTCTGCACTTACTGTTGCCATTTCTAACAACACCAAAATTCTAGCGCTCTTTGCCATTGCTTGTACTTTGGCTGTTAGTCTAGTTAATGAACTCACTAAAGACCGTATAAAAATTCAAGAGCAACAACAGTTATTAAGAACATTACATAGCATTATTGAACCGAGTCGTTATGACAACGACATTGCCAATGATTGTATTATGGTGAGTGCGCCAGAATTGGGCTCAGATAATGTTAAAACGGCCTATATCGCTAGAAAAGCGGGCCATGTCGTTGCTGTTGCTTTGACCAGTACAGCGCCTCGAGGTTACAACGGCAATATTGATTTCATTATGGCGGTCAACATTGATGGATCCGTCAGTGGTGTTCGTGTACTCAAGCATCAAGAAACACCGGGGTTAGGCGACAAGATTGAAATCAAAAAAAATGACTGGATCAACAGTTTTACCGGAAAGAAAATACTATCAGACGATGACAGTCGCTGGGCTGTTAGTAAAGATAACGGTATGTTTGACCAATTCACCGGTGCAACCATTACCCCGCGTGCTGTAGTAAATGGCGTTAAAGACACACTTAATTACTTTAACAGAAATAAAGCGATGTTATTAACTCGCCCTAATGCTTGTAGCAACATAGCTACTAAATCAATACCACCAATTAATGAGGCTGCTAATGAGTAATGAAATAGCACCGCAAAACAGTAACGACACTGATGTTACTGACAGTTTAGATGAACAGGCTATTGCAAATGCAACAGCTAAAGCAGAACTCAAGGCTGAATACAAAGAACTAGCGATACAAGGGTTATGGAAAAATAACCCTGGTTTAGTACAGCTGCTGGGCTTATGTCCTTTGCTCGCTGTAACGTCAACCGTAACTAATGCCTTAGGCCTTGGCTTAGCAACCCTGTTGGTACTTATCTGCTCTAATGTTACTGTATCGGCAATCCGTCATTGGGTACCTAAAGAAATTCGTATCCCTATTTTTGTTTTGATCATTGCAGCCTTTGTAACGTGCGTGCAATTGCTGATGAATGCTTTTACCTACGGTATTTACCAATCGTTAGGTATTTTTCTGCCGTTAATCGTAACTAACTGCGCCATTATTGGTAGAGCCGAAGCGTATGCATCAAAAAATCCGATTAAAAAATCAGCTTTTGATGGACTGATGATGGGTCTAGGCTTCGCTATTATTTTACTCTTGTTGGGTGTCATAAGAGAAATACTCGGACAAGGCACATTATTTGACGGTGCGAACTTATTATTTGGTGAATGGGCGAGTGTACTTCGAGTAGAAGTAATGCAACTTGATAGTCAATTCTTACTCGCTATTTTGCCACCCGGAGCCTTTATTGCTATGGGTATTTTAATTGCCCTTAAAAATGCTATTGATAATCACATAAGTGCCAAAAAAGTAGTTGATACCGAAAAGGTAATTGAACGAGTGCGTGTTAATTTTGATTCATAGTTTTGCCTTAACCTTAAGCTAAATATTTCAACCACTGATAGAAGAGCAATGATATGAATAAAGACAAACGGGTAGAGATTTTAACGCGGCTTCGCGACAATAACCCAAACCCGGTTACTGAGCTAAACTACACTAGCCCATTTGAACTGCTCATTGCCGTATTATTATCCGCGCAAGCGACTGATGTTGGTGTTAATAAAGCGACCGATAAACTCTATCCTGTAGCTAATACGCCACAAGCTATTTTAGACCTAGGTCTTGATGGACTTAAAAGTTATATCAAAACCATTGGCTTATTCAATACTAAAGCCGTTAACACCATTAAAACATGCCAAATGTTAGTTGATTTACATGGTGGTCAAGTCCCTGAAAACAGAGCGGCACTAGAAGCTCTTCCTGGCGTTGGCCGCAAAACCGCTAACGTTGTGTTAAATACAGCATTTGGCTGGTTAAAAGACAATGAAGGTAAGTATTTTTTAGCGGTAGACACCCACATTTATAGGCTTGCGAACCGAACTAAATATGCACCGGGTAAAACGGTTGATAATGTTGAAGCCAATATAATCAAACTCACACCACAAAAAACAAATTTTATGTTCAACTTACATCACTGGTTTATATTACACGGGCGCTACACGTGCACAGCAAAGAAACCTAAATGTGGCTCTTGTATCATTGAAGATTTATGTGAATACGACGCTAAAGAAGAGTGATAAATAAGAGCCGCTTGTCCTTATATTTTCCAACCTAAAACGAAGAAAGAGAGCTTTATGAAATTTTTACATACTATGGTACGTGTGCGTGATTTAGATGAATCCCTTGATTTTTACGTCAATAAGCTTGGCTTAATCGAAACGAGACGTACTGAAGTGCCAGCAGGTAAATTTACCTTAGTTTATCTAGCGACAGAAATAGGAGGCCCTGAAGTAGAGTTGACTCACAACTGGGGCTCAACTGAAGAATACTCTGCCGGGCGTAGTTTTGGTCATTTAGCTTTTGAAGTTGATAATATTTATCAAACGTGTCAAAAATTGCAAGACGCTGGTATAACTATAAACAGACCACCTCGTTGTGGACACATGGCCTTTGTTAATTCCCCTGATGGTATCGCAATCGAGTTATTACAAAAAGATGGCTCTCTAGACCCGCAAGAGCCGTGGTTAAGTATGGAAAATAGTGGAACTTGGTAAATCTACGAGCCACTTTTTAACATGCCTATGTGGTTAACTCCGGAGCTTGTTGTAACTGTCATCTTCGAAGTCTCTGATCGAAGATCTATCACTTTTTAGTGACTGGATCCTCGATTAAGACACCACGAGGATGACGTCTTTGAGCCATATGCATAGGCACGCTTTTATTATTAGTTTTTATGTGCGTCTTTTCGTTGCACATTTATTATCACTATTTACTGCTGCCATTGTTCAACGCTTCTTTCAATGCCGCTAAACACAAGGTGACATTTTCATTTCGCGCAGCATAACCCATCAAGCCTATACGCCATGCCTTACCTGCAAACGCACCTAAACCCGCGCCAATTTCCAAGTTATATTCATTTAATAAAAACTGCCTGACTTTGGCATCATCAATACCTTCTGGAATATATACGGCGTTAAGCTGTGGTAATCGCTCTGCTTCTGGCACAATAAAATCTAAACCTAAATCACGTAAACCTAGACTTAATTTATCATGCATAGTTTTGTGTCTAGCCCAGCTATTTTCTAAACCTTCATTTTGAAGCATCACTAATGATTCGTGCAAAGCATATAAGGAATTAACCGGGGCAGTATGGTGATAACTACGCTTACCTTCGCCAGACCAATATCCCATAACAAGTGATTGATCAAGAAACCAACTTTGTACCGCAATGCCACGGTTTTGAATAACGTTAGCGGCTTTATCACTAAAACTTACTGGTGATAATCCCGGCACACAAGATAAACATTTTTGGCTACCTGAATACACCGCATCTATTTGCCATTCATCAACACGTAACTCAACACCACCAAGAGAAGTAACGGCATCAACTATGGTCAAACAGTCGTGTTGTTTAGCAATAGCACACAAAGCTTTCGCATCTGACAAGGCACCTGTCGATGTTTCAGCATGCACAAAGGCGACAAAACTCGCTTGTGGGTTTTCTTTAAGTGCTGACTCTAATGACTTAGGGTCAACGGCTCTGCCCCACTCCCCTTCGACAACAACCAACTTAGCACCAATACGTTTTACATTTTCAATCATACGCATGCCAAACACACCGTTAATACAAACAACTACGGTATCACTTGGAGTAATTAAATTAACAAAACATGCTTCCATGCCCGCAGAGCCAGGCGCTGATACAGCCATGGTAAATTTGTTTTTCGTTTGAAAGGCATATTGTAATAGTGTTTTAATTTCATCCATCATAGCAACAAATAAAGGGTCAAGATGCCCGATTGTTGGCCTTGCTAAAGCAGATAAAACACGAGGGCTAACATCTGATGGACCTGGTCCCATCAAAGTACGCTGCGGCGGAAAAAAAGATTGAATTGTCATGTAAGCCTCTTACAGGTGAAGGATAAACGTATACCCAAGCAACATGCAGGAAACAAACACATTGAGTAATAACGGGTATTTAAGTATTTCAGTGACTTTATCATGCTTCAAATTTCACGATAAGTAGAATAACTTACTATTATCCTAGGTATTCACTTAATTAATACCTAGGGTTTACACCCTATGATGACTTTATTTTCACTTACTTTTGAAAGTTAGCGTCATACTGTTATGATACCGCCACTATTTATTACCCCTAAGACCCCATGGCCCTTAAAGCAACTATATACAAAGCCAATATCGAACTAGCCGATATGGATCGTAATTATTACGACAGCTTGCAACTTACCATTGCGCAACATCCTTCAGAAACGCCACAACGATTAATGGTCCGTTTAATTGCTTACATACTTAATGCTCATGAAGATTTACAGTTTGGTAAAGGCGTTAGTGATGAAACCGAAGCCGCTATTTGGCAAATTAATTACAGCGATGAAATAAACCTGTGGATTGAACTTGGCCAGTTAGACGAAAAGCGCCTTAAAAAGGCGTGCAACCAAGCAAAAGCAGTAAAGCTCTACTGCTACGGTAGTAGCGTGAATACCTGGTGGTCTCAAGCAGAACAAAACCTAAACAAATTTGAGCGCCTAACCATAGAACAATTTGACACCAGCACTTGTGATGCATTAGTTAAACTTCTTGGTCGCAATATGGAATTTCAGTGTAGTATTCAAGACGGTCAATTATGGTTAACTTCAGGTGAAGAAACCTTATTGATTGAAACAACAAAACTCAAGTAATAAACCTGCCCTTCAGGATAAAAAATGACTATAAAAATTAGAAATAAATCGGTTGCTTTAGCAACATCAATCACCTTAGTCGCGCTAGCCACTTTAACTAGCTGTAGCAATATGGACTTAGGCCTAAGTAGCGAAACTACTGAGATTAAACAAGTCCCCGTTGCGAGCATTGATAACACCATAACGTTAGAGCAAGTAACTAAAGATGTAACCTACTTAGCCAGTGACGAACTAAAAGGCAGAGATAATTTCACCATTGGTATTCGCCAAGCTTCTGACTTTATTGCTAAACGTTTTAACGAGGTAGGTCTTACGCCAGCCAAAAGCGCCCCTAACTTTAAACAGCAATATTCGGTACAGCGCATCAAACCCGATACATTGACTGTTGAAATAAATGGCCAAAGGATTGCTAAAGAATCGCTATCAATGGCAACAACAAAAACTGATTTTTCATGGAACAGTGAAACGCTAAAGTCTACCCAAGCCATTAACACGGTATTGATTGGCGAAGACGACAACATGCGTAAATCGCTACGTGAGTTAAATAACCAAGGCGGACAGCACTTAGTATTACTACACCCAAAACATGAAAAAAGTTTTAAACGCTATCAAGGTTATTTTGCTCGTGGCTTAACCAAACTAGTTAACAAAAATGACACTGCCCAAGGCGGCGTTATTGTTATGGCGTTAACTGATATAAGTGAAGTAAAAACGTTTAGTATTAAAGGGCACGCGACAGTAACCGACACTAATTTAAATAATGTGGTGGGTATTTTACCGGGTAAAAGTAAAGCAAACGAAATTGTGCTTTATTCAGCGCATTACGATCACTTAGGCGTAAAACCTAGCATTGATGGTAAACAGCAACAAGGCAACCAAATATTTAATGGTGCTGATGACGATGCCTCTGGTGTTTCAGCTATTATCAACTTAGCAAATCACTTTGCTAAAATGGATAACAATGAACGCACGATAATGTTTGCTGCTTTTAGCGCTGAAGAAATTGGTGGTTTTGGCTCTCGTCATTTTTCTACCCATGTAGAACCAAGCAAAATAACAGCCATGATTAACATTGAAATGATCGGTAAACCCGCCGTATTTGGTGAAGGTAGTGTTTGGATGACAGGAATGGATCGTTCAAATCTAGGTGAGCAATTAAACCAAGCGTTAGCACCACAAAACCTAACGGTTTATGCTGACCCTTACCCTAAGCAGAACTTATTCTATCGTTCAGATAATGCAACCTTAGCCAGATTAGGTGTACCTGCACATAGCTTTAGTAGCACACAGCTTGATAAAGACCAACATTACCATCAAGTATCGGATGACATTAGTAGTTTAAACTTACCTTCAATGCTGCAGGTTATTAAAATGCTAGCCATTGCGACTACGCCACTGGTTGATGGCTCTATTACACCATCACGTATAGACCCAAATAAAGTAAAACGTAACGGCTTAATTTACTAAGCTATTACTTAACTATTTACCTAACTACTTACTCAACTACTAAGTAGTCTATTCAATAACCTAAGTTCATTCGAGCTTAGGTTATTAATCCTCACTACGCCGCAATAACTTCTAACGGACAACGTAATTGATATTCTAAACGATTTTTCTTCTCTACTTGAAAACCATGACGCAAGTACAAACCTCGAGCCGGATTTTTCAATAAAACATTTAGGGTGATCGGTAAGCATAACTGCAAAGCACGTTTTTTCACTACTGAAATAACCTTACTACCAATACCTTTACCTTGAAACTTAGGCATAATTTGAATCTGCCTTATGTGTAAGCTTTTATGCGTATTATTAAGAGCGACAACCCCCATTTTCAATAGACCGATAGGCTTACGGTCAGCTAAAATAATATGACTTTCATAGAAGTGTTCTTTAATGCGAACTAAATGCTGTTCATCGGTCATACGAATACCTGCTGCGAGCAAATGCTGAGTCATGGTTTTTCTTCGTAACTCCAACAAAAACTCTACGTCTTCATGTTTAACTTTTCGAAAGCCAACGGTAAATTTCATTTACAGGTTTTCCATGGTCGCTAGGGTCCAATAATATAACTCAGTTTACTTCTTTTCATGTGCTGGCAACACCTGTTGGTCGTAATTTTATAACAATCTACCGACATTTCATTGAATTAGCCACCTGCATTAAGGCACACTAGTGATAATGTGAATCAAATGAGAAAAGTATGAACTTTAAAAAATCCCTATTAGTTGTTGCAGTAGCTGCGGCTTTACTCAGTGCTTGCTCAGCAGATAAAGCAGCACAAAAAAACAGTAGTCAATCAACTGTTGAAAACCTAGCGATTGATAAAACAACCACCGCTTCAGAACAAGCCAATGCATTATTTGACACTCTTTTTAACGAAGGAGTACAACGTAATCCAGTTAGACAGACGTACTTAGGTATTAAAACTGATTACGATAAATGGCAAGATTATTCAGAAGAAAATTCGGCAAAAGAGTTAGCCATTGCCAAAACAAATTTGAAACGCGTTCAAGCAATAGACGTTAATACACTTGATGCGCAAACTAAAATAAGTCTGAGCTTATTCATTCAAAATTTAGAAAATCATATTGCCGATCATAAATGGCGTTTTCATAATTACCCAGTTAACCAAATGTACGGTACACACTCGCAAATACCTGCCTTTTTAATTAACCAACACTCAATCAGTAATATTAAAGAAGCACAAGATTATATTGCTCGTGTTAATGGCGCTCAAAAATTACTAGAGCAACTTGTTGTGCAACTTAAATTACGCGAAGACAAAGGCATTATTGCCCCTAAATTTGTTTTCCCCCACGTTATTAGAGACTCAAAAAACATTCTAATAGGTGCCCCATTTGAAGATGCACCCGACAGTACTATTCTTGCCGACTTCACCCGTAAAGTTGACAAGCTAAGCATTACTGATGAAGAAAAAACTGTCTTAATGACTGACGTAAAAGCTGCACTTATTAACAATTTAAAACCTGGTTACGAACAATTAGTAACCTACCTTACAGCGCTCGAGAAAAAAGCCGACAATCGAGACGGTGCTTGGAAGTTTCCTGATGGCGAAGCCTTTTACAATAACGCGTTAAAACGCACCACCACAACGGATTTAACTTCAGAGCAAATTCATGACATTGGATTAAGCGAAGTATCCCGTATTCATGATGAAATGCGCGTAATCATGACAAAGGTTAACTTTAACGGTACCTTGAATGAGTTCTTTGAATTTATGCGTGCCGACAAACAATTTTACTACCCTGCAACTGCAGAAGGTAAAAAGCGTTATCTAGATGAAGCAGTAGCCTTAATTGATGATATGGAAAGCCGACTAGACACCCTCTTCTTAACCAAACCTAAAGCTGCATTAAAAGTAAAAGCCGTTGAAAGCTTTAGAGAGAAATCAGCAGGTAAAGCCTTCTATCAAAGTCCTGCTCCAGATGGCTCACGCCCTGGCGTTTACTACGCTAACCTTTATGACATGGAAGCAATGCCAACTTATCAAATGGCGGCATTGGCTTATCATGAAGGCATTCCTGGGCATCACATGCAACTAGCAATCAAACAAGAATTAACCGGTATTCCGAAGTTCCGTAAATTTGGTGGTTATACTGCTCATACTGAAGGATGGGGCTTATATTCAGAGATGATCCCTAAAGAAATTGGTTTATACCAAGACCCATATTCTGATTTTGGCCGTTTAGCCATGGAATTATGGCGCGCTTGTCGTTTAGTTGTAGATACAGGTATGCACACTAAAAAATGGACTCGTGACGAAAGTATTGAGTACTACACTAGCAACACACCAAATGCTGTATCAGACGCGGTAAAAATGGTAGAACGCCATGTAGTAATGCCATCTCAAGCGACGGCTTATAAAATTGGCATGAACAAAATCATAGAATTACGTGAACAAGCCAAAGTTCAGTTAGGCGATAAGTTTGATATTCGTGAGTTTCATGACGTCGTATTAAAAAATGGCCCTGTACCTTTAAACGTGCTGGCTGATTTAGTTGACGCCTATGTAGTAGAAAAAAAAGCATAGTTTAAAATTCAGACTTAACTAACAGATACAAAACCGTACTATATAGTACGGTTTTTTTGTATGAGAAGGCTTATAACAAGTCAGACAAAGGACTTCGCACACCATTAGCACCATGCTCAATTACATGGGTATATATTTGCGTAGTACGAATATCTGTATGGCCTAATTGCTCTTGTACGGTTCTAATATCTGCACCTCGCTGTAATAGATGAGTAGCAAAAGAGTGCCTTAAGGTATGACAGGTAACATTCTTTTCAATGCCAGCCTTTTTACCTGCTGATTTGACTGCTTTTATTAAGGTAGTTTCGTCAATATGATGCCTACGTACAAAACTATTTTCTGGATCAATACTTAAACGAGTTGAGGGAAATAAATAGTGCCACTGAAAGTCATAGCTCGCTTTAGGATACTTTCTAGATAAAGCATGAGGTAACCAAACACCTTTGTACTCTTGGTTAGTGAGATCTTGTTTATAAAAAGACTTGGCTAACATTATTTGTACTCTCAATGACTCACAAAGCTCTTTTGCTAACGTTACCCGTCTATTTTTTCCTCCTTTGCCTTGCCATACTTGGATAGCATAAAAATCAAAATCAATATCTTGCACGCGTAAACGAACAACCTCCATCAAACGTAATCCACTGCCATACATAAGCTGACACGGTAAAGAATAACGCGTTGTGGTATTAGCTAATAACCCGCTAACTTCCGCTTGTGTTAATACAACCGGTAACTTCGTCTGCTGTCTTGATTTATTAAAATTAAGCTCGAGGGTAAGCGGCTTTAAAAGAATTGCTCGATACAAAAATACCAAAGCGTTTAACGCTACCCCTTGTGTTTTAGGCGCCACATTAAGTGTATTAGTTAAATGAGATAAAAAGACTTCTACTTCATGGTCATGACTTTTTATAGGGTGGAGTTGACCATTAAAATTTATATAAGCTTTAATCCAATAAATATAACTTTCAATTGTTCTTTTCGCGTAACGCTTCAAGCGCATTTGTTCCGTTATATATTTTAAAAAAGGAGAAGACATAAAACACCAAAAAAATAACTGTATATAATGACAGTATGACTTATTTCCTCCTTTCTACAAGAAAGAAGGCAAAATTCCGCCTTTCACACATCGACCACTTAATTCTATATTTTTAACTCATTGATCTATCAATAACAATCAAGTAATCTCTTTGCATTATAAAATTATGGACGATTATTCCCACCTTGTAGAAAGAAGGAATTTTGCCTCATAATAAACTGTTGAACTAAACCGCTTCGCGGGGAGTGCCAGCTCCCTGATATTTCTCTGCATGCCAACCACACTTAACTTGCTACATCACCCTTTTTTGGAGGCAAGTTATGACACCACTTAGACAGCAGTTAC
>Ga0209395_1006589_pt1 | contig 12489 bp, 13 predicted proteins | sample GOMGulsemesocosm_3_FD_184635 | JGI IMG/M metagenome (GOLD analysis project Ga0209395, IMG submission 184635) | Methane-oxidizing microbial communities from mesocosms in the Gulf of Mexico - GOM9D Gulf of Mexico (SPAdes) (version 2) | ecosystem: Environmental > Aquatic > Marine > Cold seeps... | reverse complement strand
GATGGAATTGCGAAATGCGGGCGCAGTAGGCCTGCGTCAGTCGACGTGCAGCATTGCGTCTAGGTTGATCAAACTCGTCGCCATGGGTTTGCCGCCGCAGCAGGATCCCGATCAACTCGCCATGGGCCTGCATCGCGCGGTGCCACATGGTGGCCTGGGCGTTTTGTTCGCGCAGCATGACGTCGAGCAGAGCAGTCAGATGTGTTTGTTCGCTCAAATCACTGATGCGCAAATGCTGCGGCCGGTGTGGCAGCGCGATGGCATTTGAGGCCGGCACAAGCAATGCCTGACCAAGGCAACCACGGCCGAATTCAAAGGCCATCAGCCCCCCGGCCGGGATGAACAAAGCATTATGCGCCCCAAACCCGTGACGCGATCCATCCAAAAGAGCGCGGCCTTGCCCCCTGGTAATCCAGATCAGCAGATGTTTGTCGCGATCATGCGCCAATTCAGTTTGCCAGGTCCCGTTTGGACATAATCCGGTCAGTGGAATAACTTTCATTTCTTCAATGGGGCTTGGATCATAGGGCATATTAGAATATTTTCAAAATTGAATTGGTGTATGAAATTGCACATGAATTACCGATTCTGACAAGATGGCTCGTGGCAAGGGGCGCGCAGGTCACCCACTTGGAGTATACGGCAACCAGTTGCGCATTTTGGAGCGGAACCAGGTGCGCTGCCGTTTGGCAAATCGCCGGGTCGCAACTGAGGCCTGCTCACGTGCTCTCTCTATCGTCAGGTCTCCGTTCAGATACCCCATCAACTCGGGCACACCAATGGCCCGACACGACGGCAGCGTAGGGTCATATCGGTCCCGCATGGCTTTGGCCTCGTCCAGGGCGCCATGGTCCAACATCAGGTCAAACCGCTGGCGAATGCGCGTCTCAAGCCATTTTCTATCGACATCAAACACCAACGCGGCACATGCACTGACAGGAAGCAACGGCGGCGGGGTGTCGTCTTGCCATGCGGACAGTGGTTTGCCTGTTGCCTGCAAAACTTCCCAAGCCCGTTGCACCCGGGCGCGGTTCTTCACATCGATCCGTGACTTGGTCACTGCGTCCAGAACCAACAACATGTCTTCTATCGGTAGATCATCTCCTGCGGTGCGTATTTCTGTTGGGGTTGGCGGAATTTCAGCCATACCGACTGTCAGGGCCGTGTAATACAAGCCCGTGCCTCCGACGATGATGGGTCGATCGGGTCCGCTTAGCAATGGTGTGACTTCCCGCAACCAGTGACCTGCAGAATAGGCTGCATCATACGGCAGGTGGCCATAGAGCGCATGTTTAGTCCCTGCTTCCTCTGCGGTTGTGGGACGTGCGGTGATCACTCGCCAACAGTCATAGACCTGGCTGGCGTCTGCGTTGATTATCACACCGCCCTGTTGCTGTGCGATTTCCAGCGCCAAGGCCGACTTGCCCGAGGCGGTGGGGCCCGCGATCAGAACCGGTTGATCCGGGGATATCTTTGGCAACATCACTTATGTAGTCCTAGCTTATGCAAAACCGACACGATTTAGCGTTGAAACTGCGTTGACTTGCATTGAACATGGCGCCGTTATGCGTCATTTTGCCCAACAGATTAACCCCGTCACATTCCGGAGCGCAACATGCCCCTTTCTACTGATCACTCGAGCGGTCCCCCCGCTGCAACCTATAAACGCGTCATGCTGAAGATTTCCGGCGAAGCGCTTATGGGGGATCAGGGCTTTGGTTTGCATCCACCAACAGTTCAGCGGATCGCTGAAGAGGTGAAATCGGTACACGAAATGGGTGTCGAGATTTGCATGGTGATTGGCGGCGGTAATATCTTTCGCGGGCTGTCTGGCTCAGCGCAGGGCATGGAGCGTACCACCGCTGACTACATGGGAATGCTGGCGACGGTGATGAACGCGCTGGCGATGCAAAGTGCGCTTGAAGAGGTGGGCGTGTTCACCCGCGTCATCTCGGCGATTCCGATGGATCAGGTCTGTGAGCCCTATATTCGCCGCCGCGCTGTACGCCACCTTGAGAAAAAGCGGGTCTGCATCTTTGCTGCAGGGACCGGTAACCCATATTTCACAACCGATACAGCGGCCACTCTGCGGGCCAGTGAAATGTCATGCGAAGCGATTTTCAAGGGCACCAAGGTCGACGGGGTTTATGACAAAGATCCGATGAAATTCGATGACGCGGTCCGGTATGATGATGTGTCCTATGATGATGTTCTGATCAAACGTCTGGGCGTAATGGATGCCTCGGCAATTGCTTTGGCGCGCGACAATAACTTGCCGATCATTGTATTCTCACTGGATGAGCCCGGTGGTTTCCGGGGAATTTTGGCGGGTGAGGGCACCTACACCAGAGTCCAAGGATAAACGCGGTAGCAATTGAAGCGGGTCGGAATTTTCAAAAATTCCGGCTCGTTTTCTTTGAAGAAAACGGATTGAGAGTCCTTTTGTTACTTGGTGAGGCAAGCGTTTGAGGGGGCTAATCTCATATCGCATAAGTAATATTCCACACTGAGATTGCTATACAAGGCCTGACGAATGGCTTATGAGCCTAAAAAACATCACCTGACGACAGGGAGAGAGCAGCATGTCTGACGATTTTATTCTCGACACCGACGACCTGCAGCGCCGCATGGACGGCGCCATGGCCAATTTGAAAACTGAATTTGCCAGTCTACGGACCGGTCGTGCCTCGGGTTCAATGCTTGAGCCGATCATGGTCGATGCCTACGGTACTAAAACGCCGATCAACCAGGTGGGAACGGTCAATGTGCCTGAACCACGCATGGTGACGATCAACGTCTGGGACAAGGGCTTGGTGGGTAAGGTTGAAAAAGCGATCCGCGAAAGTGGTTTGGGGATCAACCCACAGCTGAATGGCACAATTATCATGCTGCCAATTCCTGAGCTGAACGAAGAACGCCGCCGCGAATTGACCAAAGTAGCCGGGCAATATGCAGAACACGGCCGTGTGGCGATCCGCAACATCCGTCGCGACGGTATGGACCAGATCAAAAAAGCCAAGGCTGATGGCATGTCTGAGGATGACCAGAAATTCTGGGAAACTGAAGTGCAGGACATGACCAATGCGATGATCAAAGTGGTCGATTCCGGTTTGGAGACCAAGCAAGAAGAAATCATGCAGGTCTGACGCTGTAAAATGCCAAAAGACCCCGATATCGCCCTGCAAGAGACCAGTCCTCTGCCGCAGCGGGCTGGTCCACGTCATGTTGCTATCATCATGGATGGCAATGGCCGCTGGGCGCAGGCGCGTGGTCGACCACGGTTGTTTGGACATCACGCGGGCGCCAAGCGGGTCCGGGAAGTGGTCGAAGCCTGTCCGGAACTTGATGTCAAGTATCTGACAATATTTGCTTTCTCAACCGAGAACTGGAAACGAACGCAGACCGAAGTGGCAGGGTTGATGAGTCTGTTTCGACGCTACATCTCGAAAGAGATGAAGGCACTGGCTACGCGCAATGTGCGGGTGCGGTTTATTGGTGATCGGATGCGGCTGGATGCCAAGCTGGTCAAACTAATGGATAAGCTTGAAGTCTCGACTGAATGCAATGACGGCACTCATCTGACCATCGCACTAAATTATGGTGGTCGCGACGAGGTGGCCAGAGCCACCAAACGGCTGGCCTGCGATGTGGCCGCAGGGCGGCTTAATCCTGAAGATGTCGACGAAGAGACGCTGCCGCGATATTTGGATACTCATGTTTTGCCTGACCCTGATTTGGTGATCCGCACTAGTGGTGAGGCGCGAATATCGAATTTTCTACTGTGGCAGTCGGCATATGCCGAGTATGAATTCATCGAAACACTGTGGCCTGATTTCACAGCAAAAGAACTGGGGCGTCTTTGTAATCGTTATGCGCGTCGGGATCGACGGTTTGGAGCGGTAAAAACATGAGCAACAAAGGGCGCTGGTCGGATCTTGCTCCTCGGCTACTGTCGGCCATTGTTATGCTGATACTAGGCTCAATTGCCGTCTGGGCCGGCGGTCTGCTGTTCAACGTTTTGATCGCCCTGTGTTGTGGTGGCTTGATCTGGGAGTTGGTCCGGATGCTGGCCCCTGACCGGTCGGCTGTTGCGTTGCAACTGGGCCTTCTGGGCGGTGCTGCCACATTGGCTGCGGCCGTGTTACCGCCGATTTGGGTGCTGCCATTGCTGGTGGCCCCGGCGATGGTTGGCCTGTCTCAGCTTGGGAAACATCGCCGATATTACTTTGGGTTTACGCTGTGGGCACTGATCGCCGGTTTCGGCTTTATTTGGCTGCGCAATGAGCTTGGTATGCAGTGGATGTTGTGGCTGATTGGCGTAGTGGTTGTCACAGACGTCGCAGGTTATTTTGCAGGCAAGATGATTGGCGGGCCAAAGTTCTGGCCGCGTGTCAGCCCGAAGAAAACATGGTCGGGCACCTCGGCAGGTTGGGTTGCAGCGGCTCTGGTCGGATTTTGGTTTGCTCAGGCCCAGAATATTGGACTGGGCTTGGTGGTCCTGTCCGTTCTGGTGGCGATGGCCAGCCAGGCAGGTGATGTTGCTGAAAGTGCGCTTAAGCGTAAGATGGGCGTCAAAGACTCCAGTGCTTTGATCCCCGGCCATGGCGGGTTGTTTGACCGTTTTGATGGAATGCTGGGCGCAGCGGCGATGGTGCTGATCTTCCTTACTCTTTGGGGCCTGCCAAGCGGGACACTGTAATGCGTAAAATCTCAATATTGGGCGCCACTGGGTCGATTGGACAAAATACCATCGACCTGATCCGGCGCGATTGCGATGCCTATGACGTGGTGGCGCTGACGGGTGGTGCGAATATTGCACGTCTGGCTGCCGATGCTATGGCCTTGCAGGCTGATGTGGCGGTTACCGCCTATGAGGATCGCTTGGATGATCTGCGTTTGGCCCTTGCAGGAACCGGGGTTGAAGCTGCCGCAGGGCAGGTGGCACTGGTTGAGGCTGCTGCACGGCCTGCTGATTGGGTGATGTCAGCCATTGTCGGCTCTGCCGGCTTGGCACCGGGGCTTGCAGCTCTGCAACAGGGCACAACACTGGCGCTGGCTAACAAAGAATCGCTGGTCTGCGCAGGCGCGTTGTTGCTGGACACCGCAAAATGTCATAATGCGCGTATTCTGCCGGTGGACAGTGAACATTCGGCTGTGTTTCAGGGCCTGGTGGGGGAGGACATGGCGTCGGTCGAGCGGATCATCATCACCGCATCAGGCGGAGCGTTTCGCGATTGGCCGTTGGACAGGTTGAGCAGCGCGACGTTGGAGCAAGCCTCGTCACATCCAAATTGGGACATGGGGCAGCGGATCACCATCGACAGCGCCTCAATGTTCAACAAAGCCATGGAAGTGATTGAGACACGTGAGTATTTTGGTGTCACACCGGATCAAATCGAAGTGCTGGTGCACCCCGAATCTATGGTTCATGCCTTGGTGGGCTTTAACGATGGTGCTTTGATGGCGCATCTGGGCGCGCCGGATATGCGCCACGCCATTGGCTATGCGCTGCATTGGCCCCAGCGCCGTGACCTGCCGGTTGCCCGACTGGATCTCGCTAAAATCGGCCAGTTGAACTTTTCCACACCGGACCCTGCGCGGTTCCCGGCCCTTGGGCTGGCCTATCAAACCATGGCACGTGGTGGCATGATGGGGGCGGTGTTCAACGGGGCCAAAGAGCGGGTGCTGGATCACTTCATCGCGAGCCGGATTGGTTTTCTGGACATGGCTACCATTGTTGAACAGGTGCTGGAGTATTTCGATGGGCAATCCAGTCTCATTGATGCCGCAATGACACTGGATAACGTGTCGAAGATTGACCAGCTGGCACGGCAACAAGCCGATTTGGCTATGACAAAACGAACAGGGTAATATTTTGGACGTAGTTTCACTCATTCCGCAGTTTGGCGGCTTTCTTTACACGCTGCTCAGCTTTGTGGTGGCCTTGTCGGTGATCGTGGCCGTGCACGAGTATGGTCACTATATTATTGGACGCTGGTCCGGCATTCACGCCGAGGTGTTCTCGCTGGGATTCGGGCCGGTGTTGTGGAGCCGCGTCGACCAGCACGGAACGCGCTGGCAGGTGGCACTGCTGCCCTTTGGCGGTTTTGTGAAGTTTCTTGGTGATGCAAATGCCGCGTCTGGCAAGGATGAGGACGCAATGGCCGAGGCTGAAACTGATCCAGCCTTGCTGCGCCGCACCATGCATGGGGCGCCCCTGTGGGCGCGCTCGGCCACTGTGGCGGCAGGTCCGATTTTCAATTTTGTCTTTTCGACGTTAATTTTTGCCGGGGTTTTTATGGCTCAGGGCGAACCGCGTGATCCGTTGACTGTTGGTGAGTTGGTGCCTCTGCCGGGTGTGGTTAACGAACTACATGAAGGGGACGAGGTCCTTTCGATTGCTGGTCTGGATGCACCCAGCATTATGGATTCGGCCAACTGGAACAGTTTCCGCAGCCAAATCCCCTCGGAACAGCCGTTGGATTATTCGATCCGGCGCGACGGGGTAGAGATGACTGTCAGCGGCCCCAACCTTGCACCGCCTTTTGTGCGTTCGGTGGCCCCGCGTAGCGCCGCCTCAGATATTGAGTTGATGCCGGGTGACGTGATCACCGCCGTCGATGGAGAGCCTGTAGTGGCCTTTGCCCAGCTCAAACAGATTGTCGAGAGTGCCGCCGGCAAAGTCTTGCTGCTTGATGTCTGGCGTGACGGTCAGACAATTGAACTGGCTCTGGCGCCACGGCGCATTGACGAGCCGCAGCCGGATGGCAGTTTTGCAACAAAATGGCGGATCGGTATTGCCGGGGGCCTGGTCTTTCAGCCGGCCACAACAACCGTTGGGCCTGTGAACGCGCTTAGCGCTGGTGCTGTTCAGGTTTGGGCGGTGATTGATACGTCGCTGTCTGGGTTGAAACATATGATCACCGGCGCGATCAGCACCTGCAATTTGTCCGGCCCATTGGGAATTGCAGAGACTTCGGGTGCGATGGCCAGTCAAGGTGTTCAAAGCTTTATTTGGTTCATCGCAGTTCTGTCGGCCGCAGTTGGATTGTTGAACCTGTTTCCGATCCCTGCTCTGGATGGGGGGCATCTGATGTTTTATGCCTACGAGGCCGTGGTCAGAAAACCGCCAAGCGATATGGCTATGCGCGTTCTGATGACGCTGGGCATTGCCGCCATTCTATCGCTGATGGTTTTTGCCTTGGGCAATGATATTCTCTGCTAGATAGAATTAAAGAAGGACGGTTGCCTGATTTGGCAATCGTCCAACTCTCGCCACATTCCCCAGTTAATGTTTTGGTAAGGGGCTCAGCGCCGGACGGCAATTATGCAGAGTTGTACCACACATAAACCTAGGGGGTCTGGAACATGCAGACATTTCAACAATCTTATCGTGGTCTGGGGCTGTTAATGCGGCTGAACTGGGATCGCGCACTGTCGTCATTCATGATTTTTTTGGCACTGACTGCGGGTGCCTGGATCGCCAGTTTCTGATTCCCTCTCGAAATTCGAATATTGAGGCGCGCTGGTTCTGGCCTGCGCGCCTTTTTGTTACTTTTGACAACGGCGCTTAAACCCGATACGCAGTTTTAAAGCTGAAAAAAATCGGGTTGTTAAATATGTTCTGGGGGACAAGCGCGGGTAAATCCTGCGGTGGGTGCCAATCTCGCACCAATATGTTGTATCGGCAGGTGTCGGCGCTATCGCTTGCAGCTGCACTGGGGTTTGTTTTAACCCCAACGTTTGCTGAGGCGCAAAATTATCAATTCAACTCGGTTCAGGTTGAGGGTAACCAACGCATTCAGACCTCGACCATTGTGGCCTACACGGGGATTGAGCGCGGCGAATCTGTAAGCGCTGGCCAGCTCAACGATGCCTATCAACGCATCCTTGACAGTGGCGTTTTTGAGACAGTCGAATTGGTGCCGCGTGGCAATGTTTTGACCATCAAAGTGACCGAGTTTCCGACGATCAACCAGATCAACTTTGAGGGTAATCGCCGACTTAAGGACGACGCCCTATTAGCTCTGGTAACATCGGCACCACGGCGGGTGTTTAACCCGTCGCAAATTGAGCGCGACGCAGCCAGTATTGCGGAAGCTTATGGAGCTCAGGGACGGTTGGCCTCACGGGTAACGCCGCGGATCATTCGTCGCAGCGACAACCGTGTCGACGTGGTTTTTGAGATCACTGAGGGAACAACAACCGAGGTCGAGCGGGTCTCCTTTGTGGGTAATCGGGTCTATTCGGACCGGCGCTTGCGGCGGGTTCTAGAAACCAAGCAAGCAGGCCTATTGAGGACCTTCATTCGGTCTGACACCCTGATCGAAGATCGCATTCAGTTCGATAAACAAGTGTTGCGCGATTTCTATCTGTCACGCGGCTATGTGGATTTCCGCGTTAATAGCGCCAACGCCGAAGTGACCAGCGAGCGCGATGCCTTTTTCTTGGTTGTCGACATCGTGGAAGGGCAGCAGTTTAAGTTTGGCCAAATCTCGGTCGCCAGTGAAATTGACGAGGCGGATTCTGATACATTCTTTGCGGCATTGAAGGTCAAACCAGGCGGTGTCTACTCTCCTTTGCTGGTGGAAAACTCGATTGCACGACTAGAGACTTTAGCAATTCGCGAAGGCATCGATTTCCTACGGGTCGAGCCTCGGATTACTCGAAATGATCGAGATTTGACGCTCGACGTTGCTTTCGTACTGACCCGAGGCCCACGTGTATTTGTTGAACGCATCGACATTGAAGGCAACACAACCACATTAGATCGGGTGATCCGGCAAAGGTTTCGCACTGTTGAAGGGGATCCGTTCAACCCGCGTGAAATTCGCGAAAGTGCTGAGCGCATTCGCGCACTTGGTTTCTTTGCAACAGCTGAAGTTGACGTTCGCGAGGGCAGTTCGGCCAGCCAAATTGTTGTTGATGTCGATGTAGAGGAACAGCCAACCGGGTCATTGAACTTGGGTGGGGCCTATTCTGTCGAAGACGGGTTTGGCTTGTCGATTGGCCTGACCGAAAATAACTTTCTCGGTCGTGGGCAGCGGTTGTCGTTCAACATCTCTACTGCGCAGGAATCGGAAGAATACATTTTCGGCTTCACCGAACCTCACTTGTTGGGGCGTGATCTAACATTTTCCTTTGATCTGGGCGTTTCAGAAACCGATTCAAGTTTTTCGGAATATGACACTGACCGTGCCTTTTTCATTCCATCTTTGGCGTTCAAAACCGGCGACAACACCATCCTGCAGGTCCGCTATACGTGGGATCGTGATGAAATGATAAGCCGAGGCAATGACGACAACGGTGACACATTGGCTGGGCCGGTTGTTGTCAACGAGATAAACCAGGGAAAGCTGACCTCCAGTTCCCTTGGATTTACCTATACCTATGATAGCCGGATTACCGGTCTTGATCCGAACACTGGATTCCTGGTTCAGGTTGGTGCTGATTATGCTGGACTTGGTGGCGACAATGAATACTTGAAGTCTACGGCAAAGATTGTTGCTCAAAGACTTGTATTCAATGAAGAAATTACGCTGCGGGCTACGCTTGAAGCTGGCTCGTTCAATTGGTTGGGAAATGATACCAGCCGGTCAATTGACCGTTTCATTTTGACGCCTAGTGTTATGCGCGGCTTTGAGCCTGGCGGTATCGGCCCACGTGATCAATCTAGTATCGGTGCAACGACTAGCAACTATGATGATTTCCTGGGTGGTAACTTCTATGCCGTGGCGCGGTTCGATGCGGAATTCCCACTTGGTCTACCCGAGGAACTTGGGCTGCGTGGCGGTCTGTTCTTTGATGTAGGCAACCTGTGGGATCTATCCAATGTGAACACAGCGGGTGGAAACGTTGTCGGGGAAAACGGTTCCTTCCGTCAGGTGGTTGGTTTCTCTTTATTGTGGACCACTGGGTTTGGACCATTACGGTTTAACTTCTCCAAGGCCCTGAAGAAAGAAGACTTTGACAAGGAACAGAGCTTTGACCTGACGCTACAGGCTCGGTTCTAAGCTAATGTCGGCCTGCTGCATTCAACACCAATACAGATCGCTGGTCCTTACACTGGCGGTCTTTGGTGCATTGCTGACGCCGCTTAGGGTGCACAGTCAATCACCGTTTCAATTCTCCCACGATGGTGGAATTCAATTGGGTGCACCGCAAAGTGCGATTTTGACGATTCAACCGGATCGGTTGTTTTCCGAAAGTGCTTTTGGCCGTCGCATTGGTCAGGAGGTCGAAGCCGAAGGCGCCGTGTTGACCGCTGAGAACCGCCGGATTGAGGCTGATTTACGAACCGAAGAACAACAACTTACCAAACGGCGCCTGACGATGGAACCCGCGGCTTTTCGGACCCTTGCAGATGCCTTTGACGAAAAGGTGCAAGAGACACGTCGGCAACAAGAACAAAAATTGCGTGACATCAACTCGCTGGGCGAAACAGCGCGTCGCGAGTTCTTCTCGGTCTCGCTGCCGGTTCTTAGACAGTTGATGCGCGAAACCGGGGCGGGGGCCATTCTGGAACATTCCACGGTTTTTCTCAGTGCCGATGCGGCCGATATTACCGATCTTGCGATCTCACGTATTGATGCAGTTTTGGGCGACGGCGCGTCTGTTGACGAAGATTTGCAGCCCTAGCCGCCGCTTGCCCAATTGGCGCCATCTTGCTAGTGACGGCGCAGACTCTTCATAAGAAAAACAGGATAACCGTTATGACCGCCGAGTTGAAAAACGCCGACATTCAATTGATCCAGCGGATCCTGCCACATCGTTACCCGTTTCTTCTAGTTGACAAAGTGCTCGACATTGACGGCTACAGCTCGGCTCTGGGCATCAAGAATGTCACAATGAACGAGCCTCATTTTCAGGGCCACTTTCCAGGCACACCGATTATGCCAGGGGTAACCATTGTCGAAGCAATGGCGCAAACTGCCGGTGTGATGATTGGCACTGCATTCGACATGATCGACAGCAACATGCTGATCTATTTCATGAACATCGATAAGTGCAAATTCCGCCGCAAGGTCGGACCGGGTGATGTACTGGAAATGCGGATCGAAACGCTGCGTGGTAAGCCGGGTGGCAAGATCTGGAAATTCTCGGGCAAGGCCACAGTTGACGGCGAAGCGGCAGCCGAGGCTGAGTTCACCGCCATGGTCGATTTACAAAAGGGTTGAATGCGATGAGCCAGATTCATCCCAGCGCGGTCATCGAAGAGGGTGCCATCCTTGGCGAAGGCTGCGAAATTGGCCCGTTCTGCGTTGTTGGTGCCGAAGTTGTGCTGGGTGATCGCGTGGTGTTGAAAAGCCATGTGGTGCTGACCGGCAGAACCGAGATTGGCGATGAAACCGTCGTGTTCTCCTTTGCGGTGTTGGGTGAAGTGCCGCAGGATCTGAAGTTTAAGGGCGAAGCAAGCCGCACAGTGATTGGCAAGCGCAATAGGATCCGTGAACATGTGACGGTGAATGCAGGCACTGAAGGTGGCGGCGGCGTGACCCGGATTGGAGACGATGGCTTGTTTATGGCAGGCTGCCATATTGCCCACGACGCCCAGATAGGCGATCGGGTGATTGTGGTGAATTCTGCAGCAGTGGCCGGCCACTGTGTGCTTGATGATGATGTCATCATTGGCGGACTGTCGGGCATCCACCAATGGGTCCGGATCGGCAAGGGTGCGATCATTGGCGCAGTCACCATGGTGACCAATGATGTGATTCCATATGGACTGGTACAGGCTCCGCGCGGTGATCTGGACGGGTTGAATTTGGTCGGACTGAAACGTCGCGGCGTGGCGCGTTCGGATATCACGGCATTGCGCGCAGCGTTTCAAATGTTGGCACAGGGTGAAGGGACGTTCCAAGAGCGCGCTCGCCGTCTAGCGGACGAGAGCGATAGCGACTACGTGCAGGAGATCGTTAACTTTATCACCGGTCAAAGTGATCGCTCCTTTTTGACGCCAGGAGGCTGAGGCTATGTTGGCTTTGATTGCGGGGGCCGGTGACTTGCCGGGTGAATTGGTTGCGCGGCTGTCTGATAGACCGCTGATTTGTGCAATGTCCGGGTTTGCGCCCACTTCGGTTGAGGCCGAGTTGACATTTCGCTTGGAGCAATTGGGTAGCTTTCTAATTGAGCTAAAATCTCGTGGTGTCACTGAGATCTGCATGGTTGGCGGTGTTGGCCGTCCGTCCATTGACCCGACGGCGATTGACGCAGCAACAATGCCCTTGGTGCCGGTCCTGCAGGCGGCCTTGCTTGCTGGCGATGACGGTGCATTGCGCGCGGTAATTGGTATTTTCGAGCAACTCGATTTCGCCGTTCGGGCCGCTCAGGAAGTTGCCCCCGAGCTGCTGATGGCGGCCGGTGTTGTAACCAAGGTGCAACCGGGCGAGCTGGACAAAGCGGATGCGATGCGGGGCGCGGAAATCGTTGCGGCGATGAGTGCCGCTGACATTGGTCAATCTTGCGCTATTCGGACCCGGCAGGCGATTG
>Ga0209395_1006587_pt1 | contig 12494 bp, 10 predicted proteins | sample GOMGulsemesocosm_3_FD_184635 | JGI IMG/M metagenome (GOLD analysis project Ga0209395, IMG submission 184635) | Methane-oxidizing microbial communities from mesocosms in the Gulf of Mexico - GOM9D Gulf of Mexico (SPAdes) (version 2) | ecosystem: Environmental > Aquatic > Marine > Cold seeps... | reverse complement strand
GCGAAAAATGACCAATAACTTGACTGATGGAGATCACTCAGTATAAATTAAACCTAGCTCTACAGACGGAGAAAAAAGTGATCTCCATGAATGTTATTGAGCGATCTCCTTCATGTTAATACGCAAGACATAGGTTGCTCCAGTTCATCTCAATGACTAATTTTACCGCGCTATTTCAACAGTATCTTCATTTTACAATTAACAACATCCCTTAAAAGCACGTTTTAAACAAGTGTATTTACGTTAGTAAACATTAATTGCAAAAATAATTGCAAAAAACAAGATCCAATTCAAATATCTTTGCATTAAGTATTGTTTAAGCGATAAAACACAAATATATTTGCATCATAAATTACAATTAACAACACTAATTAGGTAATATTATGAGTAATGCTATCAGCACAAATAATCCAGCGACTGCAGTTCCTGTAAAAGAGCCACTTCACGTCACTGCAAACATGACTAAAGACGAATGGAATAAAGCCATTAAATTCGACAGCGTCGATATTGGCTGGGTCGTGATGAGTATTGGTATGGCCATTGGTGCCGGTATCGTATTTTTACCTATACAGGTCGGCATAATGGGATTGTGGGTATTCTTACTATCCTCAATTATCGGCTATCCTGCGATGTATTTGTTTCAAAAACTGTTCATAAACACGTTAGCAGAATCAAAAGAATGTACTGATTATCCAGGTGTCATTACCGGTTATTTAGGCAAAAACTGGGGCATGGTACTAGGTGCCCTCTATTTCGTAATGCTGGTTATTTGGGTTCTAGTTTACTCACTGGCAATCACTAACGATAGCGCTTCATATTTACACTCCTTCGGTATCACTGAAACTCACTTAAACGATAATACCTTCTACGGCTTAGGGCTTATCTGTGTGCTTTCATTCATCGGCTCAAAAGGTGAGAAACTGCTATTTAAACTGTCAGGATTTATGGCGGTAACAGTATTGTCACTTGTTGCTGTAATGGGCGTATTACTTATGTCACGCTGGGATCTAAACAACGTACCAGCGATGGGCGATTTTGGGCCAATGATCAAAGATGCGATAATCACACTGCCATTTACGTTAACATCTATCTTATTTATCCAGTCGTTAAGCCCGATGGTTATTTCTTACCGTTCACATGAAAAATCAATTGAAGTTGCACGCTATAAATCATCTCGAGCGATGAAAATTGCTTTCAGCATCTTATTTGTTATCGTGTTCTTCTTCGCGGTATCATTCACGCTTGCGATTACCCAAGAACAAGCAACAGAAGCGATGAACAAAAACATTTCTTCATTAGCAATCATTGCACATTATTTCCCAGGTAGTTGGGCAACAATTACAGGTATCGTTATTAATATCTTTGCGATTGTGACATCATTCTTCGGGGTATTTCTGGCCTTCAGAGAAGCATGTAAAGGTCTTGCTATGAATGTGCTGCTGCGTAAATATGATGAATCTCAAATCAATAAAGAATTAGTGAATAAATCAGTTACTGTATTTATTATTCTGTTTGCTTGGTTAGCAATCGCATTGAACGCGCCAATCTTATCGTTTACCTCAATTTGCAGTCCAGTATTTGGTATGGTCGGCTGCTTAATTCCTGCATATCTTGTTTATAAAGTGCCACATCTAAACAAGTATAAAGGTTTGGCAACGAACCTCATTATTCTGACTGGTGTTTTATTGTGTATTTCACCGTTATTGACTTTCTTATAATTTAACGAATATACAGACACAAAAAACCGCAAATTATGAACTTGCGGTTTTTATTTTTAAGTCTAACTAGTCCCGAGCATAGATAACGTGACCGTCATCTTCCTCATCCCAGTCATCATCCCAATCGTCATCATCGATATCAACAGTGATAGCATGATTTTCCATTTGGTCTTTATGGTACTCATCCCATAAGAAGCCAACGCCGCCATCATCTTCCATAGGCATGTCGACTTTAGGACGAGGCATTGTTTCAATTGTTTCCATCATAGTTTGCACAAGTTTGTCGGTACCGACTTTACTTGCTGCAGACATAGTGAATACATCACCTTCCCAATCGATTGCTTCAACAACACGTTTGATCGTTTCTTCAGCTTCATCCTCTAATACTAGATCAGACTTGTTGAATACTAACCAACATGGTTTAGCCGCTAATTTTGCGCTGTAATTACTTAATTCATTAAGGATCACGTTAGCATTTTCAGCTGGATCGCTTAAGTTTTCAGGTAATAAGTCCACAATGTGAACCATCAAACGACAGCGCTCAAGATGACGTAAAAAACGAATACCTAGACCAGCGCCATCAGAAGCACCTTCAATCAAACCTGGAATATCAGCAACCACGAAACTACGTTCCGCACTTGCTCTTACTACACCTAGATTTGGAACCAAAGTCGTAAACGGATAGTTCGCTACTTTTGGTTTCGCAGCAGAAATTGCGCGAATGAAAGTAGATTTACCTGCATTTGGCAAACCTAACAAACCAACATCAGCAAGCAACATAAGTTCTAAACGTAAATTACGTACTTCACCCGTTGTACCTAATGTCTTTTGACGAGGTGCACGGTTTACACTGCTTTTAAAACGCGTATTACCTAAACCATGGAAACCAGCTTTAGCCACCATTTGTCTTTGACCATGCTGAGTTAGATCGGCAATTACTTCGCCAGTATCATCATCAGATACACGCGTACCAACAGGAACACGTAAAGTGATGTCTTCACCACGTGCACCAGTTTGATCTTTAGGACGACCGTTCTCACCACGTTCAGCTTTATGAAAACGAACAAAGCGAAAATCAACTAGCGTATTTAAGTTTTCATCTGCAACCATATATACATGGCCACCGTCACCGCCGTCACCGCCATCAGGGCCACCACGGGGAATATATTTTTCACGACGGAAACTAACACAACCGCTACCGCCGTCGCCTGCTTCTACTTTGATTCGTGTTTCATCTACAAATTTCATTTTCTATCGCTCCTACTAATTTAGGAATGCAGTTAGTTGCACTGAATAATTCACCAACTAAATAACTAGCTAATTATTCAGTACAACTATTACATCAATAATTGATCTTATATGATCAATTAATACATCACTTGTTTACTTAATTATGACTGAAATTAAATTAATGACAGCCTAGAAGTCATCAAGCTCTTCTAATAAGTACTAATTCATAACTTTGTAATAAAAAAAAACCCCGCCATATAGGCGGGGTTTTAAAATTCTTAGCTTGCTGAAGTTATTCAGCTACAATGCTAACGAACTTACGGTTTTGTGGTCCTTTAATTTCGAACTGCACTTTACCGCTTGCTTTAGCAAATAGAGTGTGGTCACGACCACAACCTACGTTTGTACCAGCGTGGAATTTAGTACCACGTTGACGAACTAGAATGTTACCCGCAAGAACTGATTCACCACCAAAGCGTTTAACACCTAAGCGTTTACTTTCTGAATCACGACCGTTGTTGGTACTACCACCAGCTTTTTTATGTGCCATCTTTTAGTACTCCTAATTAAGCGATTTTAGTGATCTTAACTTCTGTAAACCATTGACGGTGACCCATCTGTTTACGAGAGTGCTTACGGCGACGGAATTTAAGGATTTTAACCTTGTCCGCACGACCATGAGATACCACTTCAGCAGTGATTTTCTTACCTTCTAGGTAAGGAGCGCCAACTTCGACATTCTCGCCGTTAGCTACCATTAATACTTCATTAAATTCGATGCTTGAACCAGCTTCTGCTTCTAAAAGTTCTAGACGAAGAGTTTGGCCTTCAGCTACACGGTGTTGTTTACCACCGCTAAGGAAAACAGCGTACATGTTTTCTGACTCCGATCCGTGTCCAACTTACCTTAGGCAGCGACACGTCATATAATTTATAACAATGGCGCGAATTCTACTCAAAACGGAACGCTTAGGCAAGCTGAATTTGAAAATAAATAAAAATAACGAATAAAGCCAATAATCCAAGCTGCTTTCTTTTTTATAGGGCTTTAATTTAGTGTACAATTACGCGCAATATGTTGACATGATATTTACAAGTTCATACAAGTAATATACAAGTATCAATATACCAATGAAATACTATGCTGACAGTTTGGTCATACATAGTATAAATGTCTCAATGAAGTACGGAATTCAATACATGGATCTAAAAGCCATCCAATCCCTATCGTCAGAAGATATGGATGCTGTTAATGAACTGATTTTATCTCGCCTGCAGTCAGACGTAGCGCTAGTAAACCAAGTGGGCTACTACATTGTTAATAGCGGTGGTAAACGTATCCGTCCACTTATAGCTGTATTAAGCGCTAGAGCTTTAGGCCATCAAGGCACTCAACACGTAGATATCGCAGCTATTATTGAATTTATCCACACTTCGACCTTATTACATGATGATGTTGTCGACGAATCAAACATGCGTCGTGGGCGCGATACTGCAAATGCTATGTTTGGTAATGCCGCAAGCGTATTAGTTGGTGATTTTTTGTACTCTCGTTCATTTCAAATGATGGCGCAACTAAAAAATAGCAAAATAATTGATATTTTATCTGATGCAACTAACGTGATAGCCGAAGGCGAAGTACTACAATTGATGAATTGTAATGATGCCGATACTAATGAAGCGCGTTATATGGATGTTATTTATTACAAAACAGCTAAATTATTTGAGGCTGCGACTCAATTAGCCGCAGTGATCTCAGAGCAACCAGCAGAAATAGAACTGGCAATGATTAATTACGGAGTTCATCTTGGCGCTGCATTCCAGTTAATTGATGATGTGATGGATTACACCGCAGACGCTCAAGAAATGGGTAAAAATGTCGGTGATGATCTGGCTGAAGGTAAACCAACGTTACCGTTAATCCATGCAATACAACATGGCACAAATAGCGAAGCAGCTTTAGTCCGTGAAGCGATTGAAAAAATGAATGGTATGGATCATCTGGAAGAAATCCTCTCGGTCCTTGAACGTAATGGTTCATTAAATTATTGCTTTGATAAAGCCCAGCAAGAAGCTGAACTAGCTGTTGCAGCATTAGCGGTTATTCCTGATTCGGAATACAAAACAGCACTGTGCTCACTTGCTTATATTGCAGCAAATAGAAATAACTAACACTGAGAGTTAGTGCTGAGAAAGTAAATAAATCAATAAATCAATAAATCAATAAATTAAAGCCGTATAGCAATAGCGTTATACGGCTTTTTTACATCTACCTTGTTTATGGCCATAAAATTAAGATACAAAAAAGGCCGCCTAGGCGACCTTCTTACATATTAGTTTAACCAAGCCGTTTACGCGTCAAACGGGTTAACTAATACCATAGTTTCATTACGATCAGGACCGGTAGAAACGATATCAACTGGCACGCCAGTGATCTCCTCAATACGCTTAATATAAGCGATTGCAGCAGGAGGAAGTTGCTCTAGTGACGTAGCGCCGTAAGTTTCTTCACTCCAACCTGACATTGATTCATAAACAGGCTTAACTAATTCATAACCGTCAGCAGCCATTGGTGGCACATCTAGAATTGAACCGTCTTCTTGCTCATAACCAGTACAGATTTTCAGGGTTTCTAAACCGTCTAAAACATCAAGTTTAGTTAGGCAAAAACCAGTGATACTGTTTAACTGAATAGCACGTTTCATTGCTACGGCGTCAAACCAACCACAACGACGTTCACGGCCTGTAGTAGCACCAAACTCGTGACCTTTAGTACCTAAGTGGTTACCAATTTCGTCATCAAGTTCTGTAGGAAATGGACCAGCACCTACACGTGTAGTGTAAGCTTTCGTGATGCCAAGAACATAATCAATATGACATGGACCAAAACCACTACCTGTAGCCACGCCACCTGCAGTTGTATTTGATGAAGTTACATACGGGTATGTACCGTGATCAATATCAAGTAATGTACCTTGTGCACCTTCAAACATAATGTCATCACCGCGTAGGCGAGCATCATCAAGAAGAGAAGTAACGTCAACAACCATATCTAATAGGATTGGAGCAACTTCTTGCATTTGTGCTAGCGTATCTTCATAGCTAACTTCAGGTTCATTGTAGTAATGCTGCAGTTGGAAGTTATGGTATTCCATCACTTCTTTTAATTTAACAGCAAACTGTTCCATGTTGTTTAAGTCACCAACACGTAAACCGCGACGAGCAACTTTATCTTCATAAGCTGGACCAATACCACGACCTGTAGTACCGATTGCTTTTTTGCCACGTGCTTTTTCACGCGCAGCATCTAAAGATACATGATAAGGCAGGATTAGAGGACATGCTTCACTAATAAGCATACGCTCACGAGCTGGAATGCCACGCTCTTCAAGCATTTTTACTTCTGTCATCAATGCGTCAGGTGCTAGTACTACACCGTTACCAATGATACATTTTACGTTTGAACGTAAGATGCCAGATGGAATTAAGTGAAGAACAGTCTTTTCACCATTGATTACAAGTGTATGACCGGCATTGTGACCACCTTGGTAGCGCACAACATATTTGGCTTTGTCAGTTAATAAATCAACTACTTTGCCTTTACCTTCGTCACCCCATTGAGTGCCGAGAATAACTACATTCTTTCCCATGATACCGTCGCGGATGTTGCTTAAAAGGGGATTCTAGCAAAAATGAGATCAAAATGTTTGAAAATTTTGATCTCTATCTCGTTAAAATCATAATTTGCAGCTTAACTGCGTGTTTATTTTACATATTTTATAACGTATTCAAACAGCATAAACAATAATCAGCCACAGTGCCATACTTGCTTAACCTTGATTGGCAGTATTTTGTAGTAAATCAAGCAAGTAATATTAGCTCATAAAAAAACCTAATACACATCTTCACAATCGTATTAGGCTTACTGACCAAAGCATGAAGTTGATAACTACAATAGAACTAGAATCTAGCTATCAACTTATTCCATAAACTAATTTTTAATTAACTCTATACTAGCTGCTTTTTCTTTCATTGCGAAGATAGATACTGCAATTGCGATCACGGTCGGTAATACCCAAGCCAAACCTTGTGTAAATAAAGGTAAGAAGTTAAAAGCAGACATATCTAAACCGCTTGCTTTCATGCCGTCTAATAAACCAAACATAAATGCAATTAACAATACGAAACGTACAGCTAACTGTGGATTAGGGAAGCGCTCTTGCAACAAGGTAACTGCAACAATCGCTACAGCTAATGGATAGACTGTATATAGTACAGGTACCGAAATACTGATTAACTGTGACAAGCCAACGTTTGCAACAGTTGCACAAATAACACAGTTAATGATAACTAACATTTTGTATGATGCTTTTGGAATAATCTCGTCAAAGAACTCGGCAACAGCACTCGCTAGGCCAACAGCTGTAGTTAAACAAGCTAACGTAACCACTGCAGCAAGAATGTATAAACCAGGCATGCCGAATAATGCTTGCACATAAGTAGTTAAAACTTGACTGCCATTCACATTCTCAGTTACCGCGATCAAAGATTGACTCGTAGCGCCTAAATAGAATAAAGAAATATACACAAACGCTAAACCAGCAGCAGCAATAGAGCCCGCTATAACAAGGTATTTGTATTGACCTTCTTGGTCATTAACACCTTTACTTTTTAATACGTTAATGATCAGCATACCAAACATCAATGAAGCAAATGTATCCATTGTGTTATAACCGTCAAGAAAACCAGCAGTAAATGCTGTTTCTACATAGACACCTTGTGCAACGCCGATTTCACCTTGTGGCATCGCAATAACAGAAATAGCTAATAACGTCAGTAATACCACCAAAGCTGGCGTTAAAATCTTACCAATGCTGTCAATCAACTTACCTTTACTTAGTGAAAAATACGCAGTTAAAATAAAGAAACCAATAGAATAAGCCGCTAGAGTGAATTCGTTACCTGCGCCACCGAGGAAAGGCTTAATTCCCATTTCATATGCAACAAGACTGGTTCTTGGTGCAGCAAATGCTGGACCAATAATGATATAAATTGCAGCTGCCATAGCAGTAGATACAATCACAGGTAAGAAGCGAGTCATAGTCAATAGACCGCCACCGGCTTTAGCGACTGCAACCATAGTTATAAGTGGTAAACCCACGGCAGTGATCAGGAAACCCAACATAGCAGGAATGTAATTATCACCGGCAAGATTACCAGCTAGCGGTGGGAAAATAATATTACCAGCGCCAAGAAAAAAAGCGAAGGTCATGAAACCTATCGCCATAATATCCGTTGTTTTCAACTTCGTTGTCATTATATTTACTCTGTGTTTGTTATGTTTGTTATGTTTATTATGTTTATTTTTACATCAATCCATGAATAGGCTTATCCAATATAGAATAAGCTGGCGCAGCATAAAGCATTACAATTTTATTTGTTTATAAGAATATTGTATGGGCTACCCACCATTATCAATCGATACTAGCAAGCTGAAATTGAAGTGCAAGACGAAATAGTGCTTCGAGAGTAAAAATTACATTTTCAGGTAAAATGGTCGCGTCAAATTAATAAACTCATCAGAATAACTACCACTTTCGTTATAAATCATTAATTCATCGTTCAAAATTGCAACATCACAATAACAAATATCAATAAGCATTCGTTTTGCAGGTTTCTGTGGGGTGGTTTTAATAGCTACGCAATGTGCTTTCAACTCAGCGATATTTTGACAATAGGCAAGGACGTTCTCTCCTGCATCATAAGGCAAGACCAATGCAAGGTGTCCACACTCACTAAGCAGTGGCAAGGCACTGTCAATCAATTCAGTATGTAGCAATTTATTGGTGTGGCGAGCTTGTTGGCGAGCTGCATTATCGAAGGTTTGCCCATGTACGAAATAAGGCGGATTCGATACAATTAAATCGAACTTGTCATGACAACTAAATTGCTGCATGGCTGTATGTTGAACTTCTATACTGTTAAACCAAGGGCTATTGCTAACATTAATCTGTGCTTGCTTGCAGGCATCAGCATCAATATCAATCGCTGTGCAATTAAGCAGACCCTCGCAACGCTGAGCCAACATGAGACTTATAAGCCCTGAACCAGTACCAATATCTAATACGCGTACTGGTTTATTTATATTAGCTAAAAATAAAGGCGCCCAAGCACCTAATAAAATACCGTCAGTACCGACTTTCATCGCACAGTTTTCATGACTGACATGAAACTGTTTGAAGGTAAAGCCGGTATTTTTAGCTGTTGTTTTTTGTCCTTTGTTCACTTATGTCTTGCCAGCACTTTAGAACGTGAGAACGGGACAAGCTGACTTTCAAAGAAGGTTAAATCAACAATTGGTGCAAACTGTTCGCTCAAGCTTTCCCATAAGTTAAAGTTAAAAAAGATATAAGCTGCGTAACCAATGTCATTCTTTTTAACTTTATTTGCCTCTATACCTAATTGTAAAACAGGTATCGGCGTGTAATCGAAGCCAACTGTCAACATATGACTGTCATCTGAAATCGGATTATTGTTACCAACTTGAATATTGTTACCACTGAAGTATTCTGCAGACACATGGAACTGCAATACGTTCGACATAGCTCCCTGCATTCGGACATCTACACTTGGCGCAAAATCACCATTTTCTCGTTCCCAAGTTAATGGTACGTAAATGTTACTTGATAGCGAATAAGCGTAAACGGGATCATCATATTTGGTACCAATTGAAGCACGTGAATTCATCGAGCCGAAATCCCAGTCAACAAATGCATTGTAACCAAGCTCTAGATCGTCAGCATCCGGCAATACACCGATACCATTAGCCCAAACTAATCTATGCTTATTTTGTCTAAAATTAGTTTGCCATGCGACATCTTCCGCAAATGCATCACCCAATACATAATCGAAATCCAACCCCATGGTATTATAATCTTCGTAATTATCCTCTACAGCAAAGGCAAAACGAAGGTTATTATAAATCGGTTCAACCACTTCATAATCATCTAAAACCATTGTATCTTCAACTACGTCTTCTTTAGGTGCTCGCTCTACGTCAGGTGCTATTTTTACCGCCTCTTGTCCACCTAAGTGTCCGCGATCACTGCCCCAGTAGCCTTCATTCGAAATTTTATTATCATTTTCGACATAGAATTTATTCTCTGTTTCAGCAATAGAAATTCCTGGAAATAACAAAATTAAGCTGACTGATAATTTAAGACATACACTTTTAAGCGGTGACATTACACTGGATACCATTCTAATCGTAAATGAATATCCAAATATAACAAAGTTAATGGAAATAATCGACACTGGAAAGTGCCAGAACTCTAATTCTAAAGCAGTGATCATCGCAGGTTTATTTTTTCATCCACTGTAGAATTAGATTCATCAATAATGAAGTAAATAAAATCGACAAACAAATACCCTGAAAGACCAATTTCTGCCATAATGACTGATTGATATTCAAAACATGAAATTGCGCTATAGAGATCTAGAAATTGGATTATAATAGTGGCTATATCAACATTCCTTTTTAACCTCTTTTTTATACGGTAGTTTTATGGACTTCGAAAGTCTCGATCTAGACCCAGAATTAATTGCAGCGCTTGACGAAAATAGTTTCACTAAACCGACAACTATTCAGCAACAAGTATTACCAACAGCAATGGAAGGCCGAGATATTTTAGCCTCTGCACCCACAGGCACAGGTAAAACACTAGCATTTTTATTACCCGCTATTCAGCACTTACTTGATTACCCTCGTCGCCAATTAGGCCCTGGTCGGGTATTAATTTTAACGCCGACACGTGAATTAGCCAGCCAAGTATTACAACAAGCAAAACTACTCGTTGCGCACACGGACCACAAAGTATCAATGGTTACTGGTGGTGTTGACTATGCTTTTCATGCTGAAGTTCTAAAAAACAACCTAGACATCGTTATTGCAACTCCAGGTCGGTTATTGGAATACATCCGTCGCGATGTATTTGAATGTGCAGCGGTTGAAATTTTAGTGCTTGATGAAGCCGATCGCATGTTAGATATGGGCTTTTATGATGATGTAAAAAAGATTGCAGGTGAAATGGAACGTCGTCAACAGACGATGCTGTTTTCAGCGACACTAGAGGGTCGTGGCATTGAACGTTTTGCAGAAGAACTATTAAATGAACCTGCAGAATTCACAGCAAACCCATCACGTAAAGAAAAAGCTAAAATTCATCAGTTCATGCACCATGCTGATGATCTAAAACATAAGCAAACTTTATTAACGCATTGGTTACGCGATGAAACAACAACGCGTTCAATTGTATTTGTAAGAACTCGTGAACGTCTGGCTGCTTTAGTAAGCTATTTACAATCACAAGATATTCCTTGCGCTTACTTACGCGGTGAAATGGATCAAGCTAAACGCACGCGTTCATTAAACCAATTCAAGAATGATAAAGTGAAAGTACTGATTGCAACAGACGTAGCAGCACGTGGTATTGATGTGCCGGATGTAAGTCATGTATTTAACTTTGATATGCCACGCAGTGCAGAAATTTACGTGCATCGTATTGGTCGTACGGCACGTGCTGGTAAGAAAGGTACAGCAATATCGCTAGTTGAAGCGCATGATTTAAGTGTGTTCAGTAAGATTGAGCGTTATACGGGTGAAACGATTAAGCGTCGCGTGATCCAAGGTTTAAAACCGACCCATAAAATAGCAACATCAAAGAAAAAGAAAAAACCAGTAGCGACTGTAACTGGTAAGAATAAGACGTCGGCAAAAGCTAAACTAAAAGCTAAAAAACGCGTTAAAAAAAATAAAAAGAAGTAATTTATTAAACCATACTAAATTACAGACAAAAGAAAGGCGGCATATTTGCCGCCTTTTAAGTCTCTAGTTTAGTCCTAAAACAGAGTGTTCCCTGCTGTCCTTGACTATGTATTAGTCCTTTAATTTCCCTTTTCCAATCCTTGAACTGTCCTGTAGCTTTCCTAGCTTGATAAATAATCCATTATTTATCTCATCTCTTATCCAAGAGCCTATCCGTGTTGTTCTTCATCCTGAAGCTGTCCACTTGCTACTTCCTGTAACGCAATCCCTTTAGCTCTTCATCCTGAAGCTGTCCTTGTTCATCCTTCTGATTACAAATATACGTTATTGACTTTTATCAACAAGCCACACATCACGCAATTTTTTATATTTATTTCTAACAAATAAATGCATACAAACATAACGCACTGAAAAATATTAAATAATAATGCACGCAACGCTAAAAACCTTGACCCAAACCGAGATAAACATCTGCACTAAATGCCATTTTCTCGATATGAAAATAGTCAATGTCTTACATTTTAAAATTCACTCCTCAGTAGATAATATTGTTAAACCGAGAATGACAGCATTTTCATAAACTATAGTTGTAAGTATTAAAATAATTTAGTAATAACGACTTGTGACAATCAATCAACTCATTAACATCTGTATGAAGTAGTGCAATCATACTAATTTGTAACTCAATAACATTCTAACCACCCATAATCATTCAAGGATGC
>Ga0209395_1006586_pt1 | contig 12497 bp, 12 predicted proteins | sample GOMGulsemesocosm_3_FD_184635 | JGI IMG/M metagenome (GOLD analysis project Ga0209395, IMG submission 184635) | Methane-oxidizing microbial communities from mesocosms in the Gulf of Mexico - GOM9D Gulf of Mexico (SPAdes) (version 2) | ecosystem: Environmental > Aquatic > Marine > Cold seeps... | reverse complement strand
TCCCATTGCGCTTGAAAATGAGTAAAGAAATTCCCCATCGTCAGCCACATAATTAATAAACCAGCACACATAGTTACCGGAAAACCAATAGAAAATATATTCAGTTGTGGTGCTGCGCGTGTCATTACTCCAAAAGAAAAGTTGATCAGTAACATTGCCGTTAAAGGTGCGATGGCAAGTGATAAAGCTGTAGCAAACATCCACCCTCCCCATTCAACCAATTCTTTAAACTTATTAGGGTCTAGCCCTTCAGATGGGATAGGAATAGTATCAAAACTGGCAACCACAAATTGTAAATAGGCTAAATGACCGTCCATTACCCAAAATAATAGCGAAGATAAAATTAGAAAGAATTGCCCTACCGCAGGCACATTCATACCACTGGCTGGATCCACCAATGACGCAAAACCTAATCCGGTTTGCATAGCAATTATTTGCCCAGCCAACGTAAAGGTATTAACAACAAGTACCGTAACAAAGCCCAGCATGATGCCTATAATGGTTTGTTCGCCAATTAACAAAGCTGTTGAAAGTGATAGCAAGTTATCAACTTTTGTCGGGGGGATTGCCGGCATAATAGCAATAGTAATAATCACACATAAGCCTAATTTAATTGGAGTGGGGATAGTCCTTGAACCAAATCCAATCATGCTCATGATTAATGCTGATACACGAGAGAAAGGGAGAATAAAATCAGCAATAAATTGATTTACAACTACGTCAGTGTATTCCATTAGCTTACCACACTGGGAATGCTACCTATTAATCGAATGGTAAAATCCATAAGTTGCTGCACTAACCAATGTCCGCCAAAAATCAGCGCTAATAAGGTCACAACAAGACGTGGTAAAAAACTAAGTGTTTGTTCATTTATCGAGGTAGCAGCTTGAAAAACAGCAACCACTAAGCCAACAAGCAAGCTTGGAATTATAACCGCACACACTAACAATATAACCAGAAATAAGGCATCACTAAGAATGTCTACAAATACCTCTGGACCCATTAGCCGGCTCCCATTCCATAACTGGTTGCTATAGTGCCGATGACTAGATTCCAGCCGTCAACCAATACAAATAACATGAGTTTGAAAGGTAATGATACGATCATCGGTGACAACATCATCATACCCATTGCCATTAAGATACTCGCCACCACTAAATCAATAATAAGAAAGGGAATAAAAAGCATAAAACCAATTTGAAATGCTGTTTTTAATTCACTGATCACAAACGCAGGTACAATGACTGTCATAGGTAAATCAGTAGGCTGATCAACCTGTTCTATGCCAGCCATACTTGCCAATGTATCAAGATCTTTTATCCGGGTTTGTTCTAACATAAAAGCACGTAAAGGTACTTTAGCCCGATCAATCGCTTGAATAGAGGTCACTTTATCTTCTAGATAAGGCTGTATCGCTCGATCATTAATTTCATTATAGACAGGGGTCATAATGAACATGGTCATAAATAACGTTAATCCGACGACTACCTGATTTGATGGTGTTTGCTGCAAACCAATAGCTTGTCTAAGAATAGCCATTACAACAATGATACGGGTAAACGATGTCATCATGATAACGGCAGCTGGAATAAAACTCAGCGCGGTCATGAAGATAAGAATTTGCAGGGTAACGGAGTATTCTTGAGTTCCGTCTGGATTGGTTGTTAGCTTTAATGCTGACATACTCAAGTCTTCAGCTTGAGAAAAACCACTATAAGCACACAGTGATATAAATATCAGCAAGAGTAAGGGCATTCGTTTTATTATTATATTTTTTAGAGTACTAGACATTTTTATTACCCTTGGAGTTAATACTTTTTTTAAGCATGCTTACCACTGAGTTGTCAAAAAGTTCGGAAACGTTTCTTCCTGTTTCTAATGGTTGTTCAAGCGTATCTAGTACCGAAATTTGTGTTGCCGTTACACCTAGTAGTAATTGTTTTTCCCCAACTTGAACCACAACGATGCGTTCTTTAGCACCTAAGTGCAAACTGGTGACTACTTTTAAGTGGGAAGTATTTTGGGTGGTACCTTGAAATTTTTTCAATACATACGCACTCGCTATAACCACGATCAGAACGAGTAGCAGAGATAAGATCATTGTTGATGCGTCGGTACTCGGTGTAACATATTTTCCCACCTGTACCGTTTTTTCTTCCGCAGATTGTTCTTGCGGCAATTGCTCTGCCGAAAAACTTAACAACGAAAAGCTCAATAAAAACAGTAACGAAAAAACACGCATCAATTTATTCATTATTTAAGCTTTTTAATTCGCTCAATTTGGCTGATAACGTCAGTCAATCGAATACCAAACTTGTCGTTAACAACAACTACTTCACCGTGGGCAATCAAGGTGCCGTTAACCATAACATCAAGCGCTTCACCTGCCACTCGATCAAGCTCAACCACAGAGCCTTGGTTCAGCTGTAATAAATTACGAATACTTATATTACTTCGTCCTACTTCCATTGAAATAGTGACGGGGATGTCTAATATTGCATCTAATTTTCGTTTTTCTTCACCGGTGATCGGTGCATCGGCTTCTAGTTCATCTAACTCTACAGGTTGAGCTTCTTCGGCTTCTGCCGCCGCTTGCTCATCCATTGCCTCATCCCACATGCCTAAATCTTCATTGTCATCGCTCATCGCACTTGACCTCAATAATATTTTATACTTTTAACTACATGTAATTTACTCACGGTGAGTTATTTACACAATCTTAATAATCTAAATCGTCTTCTAATAAATGCAGCTCTGCATCACTATCTAAACGCTTACCACCTTTAGTTAAAATGGTTAGTTCATTTTTAACAGACTCTGGACGTTTGATCTTAGACTCTATTTTTAAAGCTAAGTTATCTCTACTACGTCCAAGTTTAGCTCTAAAGCTAGGTAGGTTTTCAACCAGAACAGTTACATGCTCGGGCATTTCAATCGGGATGATATCACCCTTTTGAAGTTCCATAATTTGCGATAAAGGTAAGTCTACCTCTAAAAACTTAGTGGAAAGCCCAATAGGTACATCCATTATTTCATCACGAAGTGCTTTAGACCAACGCATGTCGGTATCTTCTTTATCACTTTGAACACCAGCATCAAGTAATTCACGAATTGGCTCAAGCATTGAATATGGCAAAGCAACATGAAAATCACCACCACCGCCATCAAGTTCTATGTGGAAAGAACTAATCACCACAACTTCAGTTGGACTAACAATGTTAGCCATTGATGGGTTTACTTCAGAATCTAAATATTCAAAAGAAACATCCATTACCGGTGACCAAGCTTCTTTATAATCTTCAAATATTAATTTTAACAGCATTTGAATGATACGGCGTTCGGTTGGCGTAAACTCTCTTCCTTCAATTTTTGCATGATAGCGGCCATCGCCACCAAAAAAGTTATCCACTAAAATAAAAACCAAACGTGCTTCCATGGTTATTAAAGCGGTTCCTTTTAACGGACGAAAACGCACCATATTCAAACTAGTAGGTACAAATAACGTATGAACGTATTCGCCAAACTTAATCATTTGAATACCATTAATCGATACTTCTGCGGTTCTACGCATCATATTGAATAGGCTGATACGCATATGACGTGCAAAACGTTCGTTCACCATTTCCAGTGTTGGCATTCGCCCACGAACAATTCTATCCTGAGACGAAAAGTCATAGTCGGTCATGCCATCTTGTTCGGCAAAGTCCTCAACTACGTCTTCTTCTTCAACGTCATCAACACCATGTAATAGCGCATCGATCTCGTCTTGGGATAATAAATCACTCACTCAATATTCTCTTTATATTTGTCATGTTTTTGGAAATATGCCAACTAGCAGGGTTTTATTGTATTAATTAACCTGAGCTTCGGATAAGACAATTTGCCAATAACGCTATTTCAATGCTTTTCGGCGTTATTTTTACTCCCAATAGCTAGCTATTGGAGAGTAAAATGTCTTGATAATCAATAAAATTTCATCACTGGAACTAAAGTTAAGTTTTATCTCTTAATTTCATTCCGTTACAAAACTCTTATTCAAACATCAGGTTAATTATGACGTTACTGCATCACAAAGCCAGTAAATAATACTTGTTCAACGATATTACTGCCTTCAATATCCATTAGTACTTTTTGTACTTCTTTTAGCGTTTTTTGTTTCAATGATACTTTACCCGCACTTGTTGCTAAATCATCAGCATTAGATTGAGAGAATACAGCGAGTAAGGTACTTTCAATTAACGGAATGTGTTTTTTAGCAACTTCTTCATTATCGCTACCACGAACCAGTAACTGTGCTCTGATTTCTACAAATCGATCTCGTGAAGCGCCTGGTACATTAAATCTAAAAGGTCTTGGCATTGGAACATAAATAGCATCTCCCAATTCTGCACCAGATGATGGAGCAGCAGCAGCTTCGCCCCCTTCCTCACCACTTTCTAAAGCAGCTTCTAATTCTTCAGGTGTGGGTTCATCACCACCCATAAAGAAAAATGCACCACCGCCGGCTAATGCTAAAACAACAACAGCGGCAATAATAATGACCATTTTATTCTTTTTTCCGCCAGCGTTATCTAGCTCTAATTCATTTTCTTTTTCATCAGCCATAACAATTCCTTAAGCTTATACGCACAATGGTTTAACTATAGCCTTGAATGGTAGTCGAGCCAACGTGTTTCGTTAATTTATGCATAGTAATCAACACCAGTTGATGAAGCTTTAAGCATATTTAGTGATTTTAGCTCAACTTGTTGTTCTATCTCGGGATCTGACTGACCACCTTGACCATTATTTGTACTGTGCTCGTGGTTACTTTCTGCAGAAGATTGATTCGATTGTTGCTTAACATTGGCTTCACCTACATCGACACCACTATCGGCTAACATATTTTTTAGTTTATCCATATTCTGATCAAGTGCTTCTTTAGCTTGTTGGTTTTGCACAATAAAGCTCACCACGGCTTGCTCGTTTTGTAAATTAATACGAACTTGCATGTTTCCAAATTCTGGTGGGTCTAATTGAATATCAACTTGTTGTAATTTTTGACTGATCATAACCATAACTTTTTCTTTAACAGCATCAGTAAAGTCTTTACGCATAATAGAAATGACTTCAGCCTGCTGCACTGCGCTATGTTTTTGCGTTTGAGTTACTTCAGTGGCCATTGTACTCATAATATTTTCATAGGAACGCTCAGCTTGAGCCTGTTGACTCATTTGCTGAATAGTACTGGCGGTTTCACGTTGAGATAAAGTATCAAATAAAGGATTTATGGTAGATTTCGCATCAGACTTTATGGTGTTTTTTCCTGCCTCAGCAAACTCTTTTTGTATCGCTTCTTCAACCTGCTGCTCATCCGTTTGTTTAGTTAATTCGGTTGATTTATTTAGCTGTTCACTATTCTCTTGTTTACTCTGATTATTACTATTTTGATCAAGATTATTTGCTGTAGGGGTCTGTAATTTTTTACTCTCTTGGTTTTGTTCACTTACCATTTGCGTGAAAGTTTTTTCATTAGCTTTTACTGACACTACTTCTTCTGTGGGTTGAGTTGAAGATGTGATGTTATTTGCTTTAACATCGTCAGATTTTTGAACGGGAGAAGCACCTAATGTAACTGTTTGATTTTTTACTGCTGTTTCATCTGTCTTTGGAGTGGTTACTGATGAGTTAACATCTTTTGACGTTGTTATGACACCTTTTGTTAAAGCATCAACTTCTGCCTCTTTCGCTTCTTTACTATTTTTTACGTCTTTAACGTCTTCAGGGAGCTTTCCCGGAATACTGTTCGTTTCGAGATACTTTCGCATTAACTGATCTTTTTGCTCTGTTGAAGCTTCTAAAGGCTGTTTCTCTGGTGTTGTCGCCATTCTAATTGCAGCACTTAGTTCAGAGCTTTTTGGAAGTTTTTCACTTATGTCTTGGTACGTTTTATCTTTTGTAGAGTCTTTAACAACTGGATCTTTATTTAATAATGTCTGAGTAATAGGAGAATTATCTGCTTTAACTGTATCGGCCTTAGCTGTACTTCCCTTATTCTGACCATTATCGTCAGATTTTATGGTATTTTTTAGCTGAATATCACTTTTCGCTTGGTCTTTATTATCGGAAACTTTATCTGTTGAAGTTCCAAGTTGAACAGCTTTCTCTTTTGGATGAGCAGTATCTCCATCTTCAAAGACTTCTGCTGCATCATCTTTTATATTAATTTCACTTCCCGTCAGCTGTTCTTGGACAGTTTTCAATGTCGGGAAATTGGTCTGCTGAACAGTACTTTTTTTATCTAGCTTTGTAATATTATCTGCGTCATATTGTTCACTCGCATCTTGCTGACTGGCTAGCTGTGTTGACGTATTTCCCGATGCTGTAATTATAGATAAAAGGTCATCAGGAGCATTGGATTTTTGATTACTTTCGATAATATCCTGAGGTTTGCTTGATGTATTAAGATCAACTTCATTTTCATCTTTAATATTTTCTGCAGAAGTATCTGAGTGATGTTGATCGTTTGATACAGGAGTGTTTATATATCGAATATTGCCATCGATATCATCTTTACCATAATTTTGCATACGAATTTGGTGAATACTAGTAGAACTCGTTTCTTTAGGGTCGACTTCTTCTTTTAACCCCTCTGAAGTATCGTCTTCATGAGAAGCATCTAATTGTTCATCCGGGATTGAATCTACTTTATTTGTACTTCGGGATTGTTCTGATGACTGTTTTTTCGATTCGTTGCCGCTATTCACATCACCTTTGCCGCTTTTTTCAGGTAATTTATGTTCTTCCATCAAGTCGGAAAAAACGGTTGATTTTTCTTTATCTGACTCATTACTTTCATTACCAATAGTTTTATTATCAGTGGGTTGTGATAAATCTAACGATAAAAAATTTACATTAGCCATATTAATTCCTAAAAAAAACAACGGTAAACGACATACTTGTTAAGTATTCAAAGCAAAACACGTTCCAGTTACATGTTTCTTCGTACAAATTGTTGAGTTGCTATCTCATCAAACATTTTTTGCTCTCGTTTATTTTCTGTTATGGCAATCATTTTCAATCGTTTATCTCTGAGTAATTCAACCGCTTGAACTTTTTGTCGTTGGGCTAACCATTCTTGTTTGCGCTTATTCACCATAGCTTTCGCTTGGTTAACAGCTATCTGGACTTGTTCTGCAGCATTATCTAATTTTTTAATAAAAGCATGAAAGTGACTAAAAGTATGGCTATTTATCCCATCCAAAGATCGCTGATTAAGTCGCTTCATGTACTCAAGTCGATACTCTCCAACACTTGTAAGGCGTTGTATATTTTGTTGATATTCGAGTTCAGCCTTACTTAATCGCATCGCTGATTTATTTTCGTTATCTTTTTCATATTTGTACAAGGTATTTATTTGCTTCATTGACATGATGAGGTCTCTCTTTTACCTGATAAATAAATACTTAAATAATGATGATTCATACATAAATAGTACTTTATAACGCTAAATATTCGCATACTACCCTTGTTGAGCATGTGCTTGAGCCGCCGAAATAATTTCTTGTAGTTGCGATAAACTTTGCTCATAAGGGATCACTTCTGAGATTTTTTGCTGTAAGAAAAAATTAATAACTGGAAGTAATGTAATGGACTGATCTATTCGTGGATCACTGCCTTTGCTGTATGCTCCAATCGAAATAAGATCTTTATTCTGCTGATAAAGCGAATATACCTGCTTTAACTGCTGTGCCAGTTGTTGATGAGCATCTTCTGTTACCATGGGCATCACACGACTAATTGAGCTTTCAATATCTACTGCAGGATAATGTCCTGAGTCAGCTAATTCTCGTGAGAGTACAATATGCCCATCAAGAATAGCTCGTGCAGCATCGGCAATGGGGTCTTGCAGATCATCACCTTCTGTTAATACCGTAAAAAATGCGGTAATAGAGCCCTGACCTTCACCGCCATTTCCTGCTCGTTCTACCAATTGTGGTAACTTTGAAAATACTGAGGGTGGATACCCTTTAGTGGCTGGCGGCTCGCCTACAGCAAGTGCAATTTCTCGCTGAGCTTGCGCATAACGAGTAATTGAATCAACCAATAACAGTACACTTAAGCCTTGATCTCTAAAGTATTCACTGATCTGTACTGCTGTTTCACAGCCCTTCAAACGCATAAGTGGGGAATTATCTGCTGGTGCGGCAACCACAACTGAACGTTTACGCCCTTCTTCACCTAAGATCTCTTCAATAAATTCTTTTACTTCTCGTCCCCGTTCACCAATTAAACCAACAACAATGACATCAGCGGTTGTACCTTTGGTCATCATGCCTAACAACACACTTTTACCTACCCCTGAACCTGCAAATAAACCCATACGCTGGCCTTTACCCACAGTAAGAAAACTATTTATAGAGCGTACACCTACATCTAAAGGCTCTTTTATTGCGCGTCGAGATAATGGATTAATAGGTTTACTACTATACTGATAGCTATCATTTTGTTTTATTGGTCCTTTGCCATCAATGGGTTTACCTACACCATCAATAACACGGCCTAGTAAATCCATTGAAAAAGGGAGCCGAGCTTTTGTTGATAAAGGGACAACACGAGCACCGGGAAGTACACCTTGCAAGCTTTCTTCAGGCATCAGATAAGTTTTTTCTTGTTCAAAACCTACAACTTCAGCAATTAAATCGCCATTTGCGGTTTCAACCAAACATTGGCTACCCACAGGAGCTTTAACTCCTACGGCTTCAAGTGTTAAACCAACCACACGCACAAGTCGCCCAGCTACAGACACCTTGTGTGGATTTATCATTTTTTGGCAATTTTTGAGACGGTCGTTAATGCGACTATAGTCAATCATGATAGATTTTTGACGTTTGACCTAGTAATTACTGATGTAATGCATCTTGCAAAAATGATTCCAAGACTTCTTTCATTCTAGACTTAATGCTTAGGTCGATATTTGATGTGCTATTTTCTATTTGGCAGCTACCACGTTCTAGTTGGGGAGCCGCAAGTAGTTTCCAGCCTTGTTCGATAACATACGACGCGCCAAACTGTTCCTCAACCACTTTAATGTCTTCAGGGTGGAGCATTATTTGAGTTTGCGCTTCTTGGCTTGGTAGCGTTTTAATACCGGTGCTAATGGCAGCGGTAATAATATCTGGATTCGTTTTAGCTTCTTGTAAAGTAATGGCTTCGGTTAACTGAACCACTAAATGGAGCAATTGTTCTTCAACATTATTCTCTACATTCTCAAGTGGTTTATGTAATTGCTCAATAAGTATTTGCCATTGTTTAGCCAACGTATCTATTTCTTCTTTCCCTTCAGCTAAACCCGTTTCTACACCTTCTTGATGCCCAGAAGTGACACCTTCTACGTGACCTTCAGTTTTACCTTCTTCATACCCTTTTGAAAAACCTTCTTCTTTCCCTTGATTAAATCCTTCCTCATGAGCCGCTTGTCGAATTTCTTCGATTTCTTCGGCCGTTAAAGGAACGGGTTCTTCAATCTCGGTTTCTTCGGGTGGCTCGTAGCGCCACGTACTTTTTTTACCTAGTGCATTGGTTTTTTCATCAGGTCGAACTTCAGCTTGAACGTTAGGTATCGCCCATAAATCAGATTCAACTTCAGTGGTTGGCTTTACAATTTTCTGACTCATACCATAGCCTTATTGTATTGAGTAAGCTTCATTATAAGAATTCATCTCCACCACCAGCACCACCTAGCATTATTTCACCTGAATCAGACAACTTACGTGCTACCGCTAAAATTTCTTTCTGTGCAGCTTCTACCTCGGTGATACGTACTGGTCCCATTGCTTCTAAATCATCGGCCATCATTTCTGCCGCACGTTTAGACATATTTGCCATGATCTTATCTTTAAGTGCATCGTCAGCACCTTTAATCGCTTTCATCAGTGCGTCTTGTTGTACATCACGTAGTATCGCTTGAATTCCTCGATCATCTACATCGGCAAGGTTTTCGAATACAAACATAAGATCTTGAATTTGTTGACTCATCTCTTCATCGTGTTCACGTATCGCATCCATTAATGTGCCTTCTACGTTAGTATCTAAGAAGTTCATAATATCTGCTGCGGCTTTCAGGCCACCCATTTTCGCAGACTGTGCCCCAGCTTGACCGGCAAATTGTTTTTCCATAATTTCGTTCAATTCTTGCAATGCGGCAGGTTGCACTTCTTCTAAATTGGCAATACGCATGGTTAAATCAAGTCTTACTTTATCGGCAAACTGACTTAAAATTTCAGCTGATTGATCCGGTTCTAAATAAGATAATACAATGGTTTGAATTTGTGGATGCTCGTTACGAATAATGTTTGCTACTTGTTTAGAATCCATCCATTTTAATGAGTCTAAACCTTTGGCCCCACCACCCATAACAATTTGGTCAATTAAGTTACCAGCTTTATCTTCACCTAATGCCGCTGTTAAAGCTTTACGTACAAAGTCTTCACTTTGGAAACCGATAGTACTGAAGTTTTGAATTTCATTAATAAATAGTTTGTGGACTGCGGTGATTTTCTCTTGAGTAAAATCTTCCATCGCAGCCATTACAGTACCCACTTGTTGAACTTGCTTAGGTTCCAAGTGTTTTAAAATTTGAGCAGCATCTTCTTCAGATAAACTTAACAATAAAATTGCCGCTTTTTCTGTACCATCAAGTTTATCGGTATCAAAACCCGAAGGTACATTCGCCATAGGCGCTAATTCTTGGGAGTCATCACTCATCTTCGCTTAACCAACTTTTAACAACTTGAGAGGAAAGTTCTGGTTCATTGGCGACTAACGCTCGAACCGCTTTAAGGACATCTTCATCGCGATGTAAATCAGGAAGCTGTAAACTACCATCAGGTGCAAAACCTACATCTCCGGCATCAAACTCAGTGGTTAGCATATCCATGGTTTCATCACCTAAATCGATATGGCTATCCAATGATTTTTCGCCATAATCGTCTGGGGTTTGGTCAGGATTAATTAATCGGCTAACCATAGGGCGTACCACAAAGAAGATTAAAACAATAATAACCAATGCACCTAAGCCTAGTTTAAACATGCTTAAGAACCAAGGTTGTTGATAAATTGGTAACTCTTTTTCTACAACAACATCCGCGCGTGAAAAAGGTAAACTGAGCACTTCCAGCACATCACCTCGTTGTAAATCAAACCCTACACTACCTTGTAGTAAACGACGAATGTTAGAAATTTCAGCTTCACTTCTTGGTACGTAACTAACGCTCGGCGTTGCTGCTTCACTATCTTCAACACCATCTGCACTAGTCGAAGCTGGTGCGATTGAAGATAAATAGTCTAGCGCAACAGAAACACTGATACGACGAATAACACCCGTTTGTTGTTTCGTATGACTGATTGCTTCATCTAACTCATAATTTTTTGTAGACTCTTTATGAGCGCGACTTGGTAGCGATGTTTGTTGCGAGCCACCCACTGCATTTTCGGGTATATCTGAATCAAGGGGAGGTTGATTGGTAAGTGCTCCAGGAATACCACCTAACATACCACCAATGGTTTTATCTTCCACTTGCATTTCACTGCGAAGTGCCGGTAAATCAGAGTTGTAACGACGTTGGGTTTCTTCAGTATTTGTGAAGTCCATGGTTACATCAACTTGTGCGGTGTAATTACCTAAACCCACAACAGGAATTAAGATTGAATCAATCTTTGCCATGTATTCCGTTTCGCGCTTTTGCTCAATTTCAAATTCTTTGCGTGAACGTGATGAAATAGAGTCTTGGGAACCTGAATTAAGTAAACGACCATTCTGATCAGTTACCGTTACTTTATTGGGTGACATGCCCTGAACTGCAGATGCGACAATATCGACAACCGAATCGACTTTTTCTTCAGATAATACTCGTCCGCGCTGTAATGTTAAAACAACTGTCGCTGAAGGAGATTTAGCACGTTTTGCAAATATATTATCTTTTGGAATAGCGAGTAATACTTTTGCTCGTGAGATCGACTGTAATTCTTCGATTGTTCTAGCGAGTTGCTGTTCACGAGAGTATTTTAAACGCTCCCCTTCTAAACGTTGACTAACACCAAACCCCATATCTTGAAGGATAAGTTCATTACCTTCGGGTTTTTCATTGGTTAATCCTTCTCTTGCAAGCAACAACTTAACATTTTGATATTCATCAGCAGGCACCGAAATGGTGTTATTTTCTTGACTATACTCAACTTGGTTAGCGTCAAGATAATCCATAGTTTTAATTAATTGTTCTGTAGGCAGTTTAGTTAATGCCCGATATTCGGGTTGATTAATCCAAATCATTACGAAGACAGCGATTGCTAAACAAATAGCTAATGCCATAATCAAGGTTATTTGTCTTAATACATCAACATTGCCAATAGCAGCTGAAAAGCCTGACTTTTGCTCTTCATTAATACTATCTGCACTGTCATCTGCCAGTACAATACCTGTGTTTTCAGCTGTATCAGCCACTTAACTTCTCCGCGAA
>Ga0209395_1006584_pt1 | contig 12498 bp, 10 predicted proteins | sample GOMGulsemesocosm_3_FD_184635 | JGI IMG/M metagenome (GOLD analysis project Ga0209395, IMG submission 184635) | Methane-oxidizing microbial communities from mesocosms in the Gulf of Mexico - GOM9D Gulf of Mexico (SPAdes) (version 2) | ecosystem: Environmental > Aquatic > Marine > Cold seeps... | reverse complement strand
AAATCCGTGTGCTCAGCATCCCCACCAAATACCCTTCGGGTGGCGAAAAACAGCTGATTCAGATTCTCACCAATAGAGAAGTACCTAATGGCGGCATTCCAGCCGACATCGGCATTGTCTGCCATAACGTCGGCACCGCTGTGGCGGTTAGCCGCGCCATAAGCAAAGGTGAACCGCTGATTTCGCGTATTACCACCATTACCGGTGAAGCGGTGAAGCGTCAGGGCAATATTGAAGTGCTACTGGGCACCCCCATTGAAGCGCTGCTGACACACTTTGAGGTTCAGCAGGATCAGCTACACCGCGTGATTATGGGCGGCCCAATGATGGGCTTCACACTCGACAGCGTACAACTGCCCGTCGTCAAAGCCAGTAACTGTATTCTGGCCACCACTCGCAAGGAATTACCGGATCCAGCACCTGAACAGGCCTGTATCCGCTGCGGCATGTGCGCCGAAGCTTGTCCCGCCACCTTGCTGCCCCAGCAACTGTACTGGTTCTCCAAGTCACGAGAGTTTGATAAAGCGCTATCGCATAACCTGCTCGACTGTATCGAATGTGGTGCCTGCTCCTATGTCTGTCCCAGTAATATCCCGCTGGTGCAATATTACCGTTTCGCCAAAGGTGAAATCCGTATCGAAGAGCATGAACGTACCGCTTCCGACCATGCGCGTCAGCGTTTTGAAGCACGTCAGGCACGGCTGGATCAAGAAGAGGCCGACAAAGAAGCTAAACGTAAAGCCCGGGCCGATGTAGCAGCGGCTGCCAAAAAAGAAAAAGCCGCAGCCCAGGACAATGGCGAGAAAAAACCGGTTGATGCCAAAGCTGCCGTTGTTCAAGCGGCACTAGAGCGAGCCAAAGCTCGAAAAGCACAAAAAGCGGCTGAAGCCAAAGGCAGCACTGATACACCTGCTGCAGACACGACTGAAAAAGAAAAACAGAGCGCTCCAGCAATGAGCGCCGTTGAACGTGCTAAAGCCCGCAAAGCCGCAAATGCGGCCAAGCAGCCTAACGACAGTGAAACAGCTAGTGAGGGGGAAAAGAAAACCGGCGGCCTGTCAGCTCTAGAAAAAGCCAAGGCAAAACGTGCACAAAGTAGCACTGCACCAAATGCTGAAGACCAGGCCACACCCGCCTCGGAAAAACCTCAAGCCAAAGGACTTTCCGCACTCGAACGTGCCAAAGCAAAGCGCGCCGCTAATGGCGATGAACAAACAGCAGAAGTCTCAACTGACGCCGGTTCTGGCACACAAGCCAAACCCGTCAAGGCTCTGAGCACGCTGGAAAAAGCCAAAGCTAAACGGGCGCAAGCCGCTGCTCAAGATTCAGGCGAAACCGATGCTCCAGCTGAAGGAAAACCCCTATCTGCCATTGAGCGTGCAAAGGCTAAACGCGCTGAAACAGTCCAGACGCCAGCAGAGAAAACTACACCCGCATCAAACACTGATGAAAGTGCAGAAACTGCTAACAAAAAGCCTATGTCCGCCTTGGAAAGAGCTAAAGCCAAACGTGCCGAAGCAGCAACACAAAGCGAATCAGCTGACACCGAAACATCTGAGCCGGTAACTGAGCCACTAGAAGAAAAACCCGCTGCGCCAATGTCAGCACTGGATCGTGCCAAGGCCAAACGTGCTGAAAAAGCCGCATCGCAAGCAGCCGACGATTCAACCGCTGACACAGAGAAGAGAGATTAACCCAGCATGGCACTACTAAGAGTTTCCTCCCCTCACCTGTCACGCCGAGGTAATACCGGCGATGTGATGTTGCTGGTGATCATGGCCACCTTGCCCGGCCTTGCTATGCTGACCTGGTTTTTCGGTTGGGGACACCTGATCAATATTGTTTGGGCATCACTGGTTGCCGTGGCGTGCGAATCTTTAACCCTATTACTGCGCCGTCGCCCACTGGCTTTTTATCTCACCGATTACAGTGCCATTTTGACCGCTGTACTGTTAGGGCTATCACTGCCATCCCTGGCTCCCTGGTGGCTGACACTGATTGCCACCGGCTTTGCCATTATTGTCGCCAAACACCTGTACGGCGGCATGGGTCAAAACCCCTTTAATCCGGCGATGATTGGTTACGCTCTGGTACTGATTGCCTTCCCATTGGAAATGACCAGCTGGTTAGCTCCCCAGACGCTTGCGATTGCTCCCGGTCAGGCCATGGGTTTCTTTGATACCTTGCAGGCTATTTTCCCCTTTATCGCCCAAGCAGGAGCTGAAGGCTTTGATGCCGTGACCATGGCCACGCCTCTGGACGCCTTTAAACACAAAGGTGCCATCACATCTGAAGAATTTTGGGCCAGTGAATTAGTGATCAGCCCGGAAAGCTGGAAAGCCTGGCAATTAGTCAGCCTCGGTTTTATGGTAGGCGGCGCTTACCTGATTTACCGGAAAATCTTTACCTGGCATATCCCCGTCAGCATGCTGGCAGCACTAACCTTACTTTCACTGCTGTTTTGGGCAACGGATCCCAGCAACTATGCCTTTCCAGAATTACACTTACTGGGCGGAGCCACCATGCTGGGGGCTTTCTTTATTGCCACCGATCCTGTCACCGCAGCCACCAGTGTAAAAGGAAAGCTCTATTATGGTGCTGGCATCGGCATTCTCATTTACCTGATCCGCACCTGGGGTAATTACCCCGATGCCGTCGCCTTTGCCGTGTTGTTAATGAATTTTGTTGCGCCGCTAATTGATCACTACACCCAGCCGCGTACCTACGGCCATAAATCCACAAAGTAGGCTGATAGAATGCTAGGTCAATCAATCAAACAAAATGCCATCGGACTCAGCATCTTTGCGGTTGTGACGGCAGGCATTATCGCCGTCACTCAAATGCTGACGGCTGAAAAAATCATAGCGAATATCAACACCGCCAAGTCCAAGGCGCTGTATGAAATATTACCGCTCGAAAGCCACGACAACGTGCTGCTCAATGACACGTTGATCATTACTGATTCATCACTGGTAGCTGATGAAGGTGAAGGCGAAGCCTTTATTGCTCGCAAAGGTGATAAGGCCATTGCCGTGATTTTGCCCGCCATTGCACCCAATGGCTACACCGGGAAGATCCATAGTATTGTCGGTATTCTTGCCGATGGCAGCATTGCTGGTGTGCGTGTGATTCAGCATCGGGAAACACCTGGTCTGGGTGACAAGGTGGAACTGAAAAAGTCACCCTGGGTACTCAGCTATAATGGTAAATCTCTCAACGATCCAACGCCGGATAATTGGCATGTAAAAAAAGATGGCGGCACATTTGACCAGTTCACTGGCGCCACCATTACACCTCGTGCAGTGCTTAACTCGGTACACGCCGCGCTTGAGTATTTCAATGCCAACCGCAACATCTTGCTGGCACCAAAAAGTAAAGCCGCGACTGGCGAAGAGACACCATAGAGACTCATCATGGCAACTAAAAGCTACAGCGAAATAACCTCCGACGGCCTTTGGGGTAACAACCCTGCTCTGGTGCAGTTGCTGGGGCTGTGTCCACTACTGGCGGTGACAGGTTCCGTGGTCAATGCACTGGGGCTAGGCCTTGCCACCACGCTGGTACTTATCGGCTCCAACCTGTCGGTATCGGCCATTCGCAACCACGTACCTGACACCGTGCGCCTGCCTGCCTTTGTCATGATTATTGCCGCCTTTGTAACCTGCGTGGAATTGCTTAGTCAGGCGTTAACCTATGAACTCTATCTATCACTGGGCATTTTCATTCCTCTGATCGTAACGAACTGTGCCATTCTTGGCCGCGCCGAAGCCTTCGCTCGCAAGAATCCCATCCTGCCTGCTATTGCCGATGGCTTAATGATGGGTGCCGGTTTTACGCTTATTTTATTGGTACTGGGTGTCATGCGCGAAGTCATTGGTCAAGGCACCCTGTTCGCCGACATGAATCTGCTGCTGGGCCCAATTGCTGCCGATTGGAAAATCGTGCTGATTGACGATTACCGTGGTTTTCTATTCGCTATTCTGCCACCCGGCGCCTTTGTTGGTATGGGACTGCTGATCGCCGGTAAAAACATCATCGACGGCCGCATGAAAGCCTTCCAGGATGCTCGCCGAGAGAAACCAACCGTAGGATCAAAACGTGCGCGAGTTACCGGCGACATTAAATAATCGCCCTTTAGTCGTCAGAGTATTGAACACCACATGAATGCCGATAAACGTCAGCAGATTTTCGCCCGCCTGCGAGCAGAAAATCCCGAGCCCAAGACCGAGCTCAACTACAGCAATCCCTTCGAGCTACTGATCTCCGTGATTCTATCGGCGCAGGCCACTGACGTTGGCGTTAACAAAGCCACTGCCAAACTTTATCCGGTGGCTAATACACCCGCAGCCATTGCAGCGCTTGGCGTTGATGGCCTCAAGCAATACATCAAGACCATTGGCCTGTTTAACAGCAAAGCAGAGAATGTGATCAAAACCTGTCATATGCTGGTTGAGCTGCACAATTCTGTAGTACCTGACACACGGGAAGCATTGGAAGCCCTGCCCGGTGTTGGCCGTAAAACCGCTAATGTGGTGCTTAATACCGCCTTTCGACAAATCGCCATGGCCGTGGATACGCATATTTTCCGCTTTGGCAATCGCACAAAAGTTGCCCCGGGTAAAAACGTGCTGGAAGTCGAACAAAAGCTGCTGCGCTTTGTGCCCAAGGAATTTCTACTCGACGCCCACCACTGGATGATTTTACACGGCCGCTATATCTGCACCGCACGTAAACCGCGCTGCAACGCCTGTATCATCGAAGACCTGTGTGAATTTAAGGATAAGACCAGTGATTAGACTTACATTGAATGAATAAGATTTCTTTCTTCGTTCGAAATTACATAAACAGGTAAAATTAACAACGTGGGTCATCTCGAACAAAGTGAGAGATCTTTCGCACCAGGATAGATGCACTCATGCCAAACCAGCCTCCCCAGCCCCCCGTCACCACCGCCCAGCTCGACTGGAGTGATGACGGTGCACCACTCTCACAGCAGTTCGATGATGTGTACTTTTCACGTCACAGTGGTATCGACGAAACGCGCTATGTTTTTCTTGAGAAAAACCATTTACCCGAACGCCTTGAGGCGCTGAAAGAAACTAAAGCTGCCACATTTAACATTGGTGAAACTGGCTTTGGCACCGGACTAAATTTCCTCTGTGCATGGCAACTACGGGATCAAATTGCACCCAACTGCCGCCTACAATTTACTACGGTAGAAAAGTACCCCTTATCTGCTGACAACCTTGCCAAAGCATTACTTAGCTGGCCCGAACTGGCGAACTATTCGCAACGCCTGATTGAACTCTACCCTTGCCTGACCGCCGGCTGGCATCGCATCAGTTTTATTCAGGAGCGTGTTGATCTGAACCTGTTTATCGGTGATGTCATCGACGGTTTCAGTACCCAGAAAGGGCCTATCGACGCCTGGTTCCTAGATGGTTTTGCACCGGCTAAAAATCCGGACATGTGGTCAGCTGAACTATTCCAACAACTAGCACGACTAGGTAAAGCCGGCACCACTGTCAGCACCTTCACCGCCGCTAGCGCCGTGCGCGAAGGTTTGAGAGAAGCCGGTTTTGAGATCACGCGTGTCAAAGGTTATGGCCGCAAACGGCACATGCTGACCGGTTGCCTAACAGTTGAAACTGCGCAGCTTCAACAGCAGCTCCGAACCAAAGCAGACCTGGAAAAAACAACAACCCCCTGGTTTATTCTGCCTGAAATCACGACGGAAAAAGATCCCTCCAAAAAACAACAGGCCATTGTTATTGGTGCGGGACTGGCTGGCACCTCAACCGCCTTCAGCCTGGCACAACGCGGCTGGCAGGTGTCGGTGTATGATCGCCATGAGCAACCGGCACAGGAAGCCTCTGGAAATAATCAGGGCATTCTCTATACCAAACTGTCAGCAGAACAATCTGTCAAATCGGATTTCTATAGCCGTGCGTTTCTTTACGCCGCCCGTCAAATACCTGAGCTGCTGGCAGATACCTCACCCAGAGCATTTGATGCCTGTGGCGTGCTTCAATTAGCCCACACTGAAAAGGAAGCCGCTCGCCAACAGCAATTCCTGAACAACTGCCCGCAGCCTGAATCGCTGGTTCATGCAGTTGATGCGCTACTCGCCAGCAAGTTAGCGGGCATCAAACTCGAGCAAGATGGATTATTTTTCCCACAAGCCGGCTGGGTACGTCCTGCAGCTCTATGCCACCGTTATGTCGAGCACCCGAACATTACTTTTCATGCCGGTATAGAAGTTGATCAACTGCATTATCAGGATGGTCAGTGGCAGCTCTTCAATTCTCATGGCGAGGTGATTGCGTGCGCCCCTGTCGTGGTGATTGCTAACGCCTATGACGCGCTCAAGTTCGATGTCAGCGCTTTTCTTCAGATTAAACGTATTCGTGGTCAGGTCACGCATATTCCGGCCACAGAACCAGCTAGCCTAGCGACCGTTATTTGTGGCAATGCCTACGTCTCCCCACCTTTCAATAACCAGTTCCATATTGGCGCTACCTTTAATCTCGACACTGACACGCCAGAACTGCGCAGCCAGGATCATCAACGCAATATTGAGCAAATCAGTGAACTGGTGCCTGAATTAGCTAAACAACAACAATGGCAGCATCTGGACACTCATCAACTGCAAGGTCGAGTCGGCTTTCGCTGTACCAGTCCAGATTATATGCCGCTCGTTGGTCCGGTGCCTGACCACGAGGTTTTTGTAAATCAGTACGCACGTTTGCGCAAAGATGCCACCACTCAATTCAGCAGCGCTGGCAGCTACCAACCGGGGCTCTACCTAAACACCGGGCACGGTTCCAAGGGACTGGTTTCTGGCCCACTGGCCGCAGAAATACTCGCCTCAATGATCTGTTACGAATCGTTACCCATCGAGACTAAATTGGTTGATGCTCTCAACCCAGGTCGCTTCTTAATTCGTGATTTAATTCGCAACAAAATTTAACTTAAAATCTTGTTAAAGAGAGCTTGATTTCTCGTAAATTCAGAGCCCAAGCGGGCTTGAGAAGCACTATAAGTTGTCCACAAGATCTGTGGATAACTTTGGGGATAATAATTGGGTAATATGCCTAAAGCACCGTAATTGTTGGCCTTCTGACAAATTGTTCATTTTTTAACCAGCTGAAACATAAGCCTTTAATATCAATATGTTACGGTCATATCATATAAAAACACTAGAGGGATGTGAGCTATTTATTAATAATTAGAAAATTATCAGCTCTTGTGCATAAAGTCATTCTCTATGGCCTTCAACCTCCCTCAGAACGACTAACATAGGGAAAATTAATTGACCATGACAATTTCACAAATTTCTAACGACTCATCGTACTGAATAGCCGCCTGACCCGATTTTAAAAGCCCTAAAACCTGTGCCACCTTGGCCTCCAAGGTAAGCTCCTGCTCACCATAATCAGTACCATCACGAGTAACAAATTCTTCTATCATGTTACCTAGTGTCTGTGGATTTATTGACTGGTAGGGAATATCCATTATGAAACCTTTAATGAGCTAAAATATAAGGCGAAAAATAGCTGACCTAAACGTTATATTCAAAAAGAAGCGTCTACTACATAAACAAACGTCTAAACCAACCAGCATCTAATTCATCCTTACATTGTCGATATTGAGCGCCATATCGGCCTGCACGAACCTTGACCTTATCGGCTGTTGCCATCAACCAGGCTTTTTTCTTATAGGTGCCTTTTCGATAGCCTCCCCAGCCATCGTGATAGTTCAAGTACTGCTCACGCGCATCCCACTTTGAAACCTTGTTAATTCGATGCGTTTTATTCATAAACCAGCCCATAAAATCTATCGCATCGTTAAAATCATCACGGTCCGCCCAACCATTACCCGTTTCGCGTTTATAATCCTTCCATGTACCTGTTTTAACCTGCGCATAACCATAGGCTGAACTGACATGCCCCCAGGGAATAAAACCCAACACATAATTCCTCGGAGGTCGCGCCTTAGCCTTAAAACTGGACTCCTGATACATCATGGCCATTGGTATCTGCAATGGCACCTTCCAGCGCTTCTCCGTTCGCTTAGCTGCCTTATACCAATCACGATTCTCTTTAAAAATAGCACATAAATCATCAGGATTGCGTGGCACATTAGCCGCACATCCCAGCAATAACGTGCAAAGTAGTAACACCAAAATTCCCGATTTTTTTTGTTCACAAAATCTGTGGATATCTTTGAGGATAAAACCTGAGTTAGTTGCTAAACCCTTTGTATTCATAGTGTTTTAGCCAATTGTTTGTTTTTTAATCAAATTAAATTTTGTTTTTATAAATCAACAAGTTATATCTTATCAATAGTTAAAAAGCACCTTTTTATACTTTTTTAGACAAAAGGAAATATCGACTTATAACTTGTGAATAAAATAAAACTCGCTTGACAAAGATCATGTTTATCAAAGATAAAATTGTTACTTTAATTTCAAGATGTTACCGCAATTTACAGTTAACCCACGATATAAACAGACCCGATATGACAAGAATCACACAGAGTACTCACAGCACCAGCAGGCTTAAAGAAGGGAGTTGAAGAAGTTTAGACAGGCGACAGTTTAAGCGGAGCATTAACTCCGCTTAAACTTATTCGTTAACACATGTCGCTGTAGGGGTTTTCCAATTCGAGACTGATAGCATTTTCATAACCCGCAATTTTCAACTCAGTTGTGGTCAGGGTAACGTCGTCACCCTGCTTCACGTCTAAGCCGAATTTATAAATCAATTCCGACTGGCCTTTTCTGGCAGCCTCATCGTATTGCTGGGATTTTTCCTGTACTGCTTCGTTACGCTTGGCGTGTTCAGCTAGCGCAGCGGCACCGTGTTTTTTCTCCAGCATGGCGCGTGTCACATGCGGCGCTAAAATGCTTGCCGAAGCATTGTTACCACCAAAGCCTTTAGAGTTAAGAATCGCAACGTCCATGCCTTCAGGCCCCACATCCAGGTTTTCCGTCAGGATATTCAAGTCACTGTTATGCACATCATCGGCCAAGTGATCGACGGTGCTAATGCCAGGAATAATACCGTATTTCCAAACGCCCAACGTTGACATCAACTGATCGCCAGCAGCAACCGCAAGCGTGTGCCCAAGGTAACTTTTTACCGCAGTAACCGGCCAATTAGTGATGCCAAAGGTTTTCGCCATTTCATTAAGAATGTGCGATTCCGTAACACGATTTTGCGGTGTACCAGTACCATGAGCCTGTACAAAGCTGCGTTGAAGGCCTTCATCACCCACAATGGCGCGCGCGGAGGCCATCGTTTTTGCCATCGTCACGTAGTTGCCCACACCGGGGCTGGAGATAGATTTTTTAAAACCATCGGCATTAACAAACACATCGCCGACAGAACCAAGAATATTTGCACCTAACTCAAGCGCCAATGCATCATCAAACAACACCACAAATTGCGCACCTTCAGCCAAGGTGAAACCGCAGTTGGATGAGAACGGACGACAAGCACGGCGATGATTAACAACATTGCCACCATCCAACGCTAAAAGTTCTTTATCTTCAGCCAGTGCGCCCATGGTTCTAAAACCATCGATAACCTCTGGTGTAATAGCCGCTTCAGCGTCACCTACCACCACCACACGTTTACGACCGGATCGGATTTCTTCCATGCCCAGCTTGAGGTTATAAAGGAAGGTAGCACAAGCACCAACACTCGCCCCGACGTTGCCCAGTACGTAGGCATTAACAAAATCAGCCGGCATTTCGGCAAAGCCCAGCGCCAGCTGTTTGGAACTGACACGTTTACCCTTCAGGTGCGACTGTAACAAGCCACCGTTACCATTATCATCCAGCTGCGTCATGCTGCTGCTGGCAAACACGCCTACTTCATCCGGCGACACGTGTGCCATTACCTGCTGCCAATCAATACCCAGAGCATGCATTGCATCGGAAGCGCCATAGACGCTTAACTGCAAACCGCGCGGATGACTGCGAGAAGCATAGAGTTTGTCAGGCGTAAAACCACTGGGCAGCTGGCCTGCACTGTTCACCGTGGAGGTACGTGTATCTTTAAACAAAACGTCCAGACTGCCTTCAACAGTGACACGTACTTTATCAGTACCGTCATCAAGCGTTTCTACCGTCCAACTTTCGGGAATATTATTAGGAAGATGTCGTGAGCGCATTTCAAAGCTGAGGCTGTTATCACCTGAGGGGGCAATCGTTGACGCAGCATGCAAAGGCATAGCATCAGGATCAAACAGGTTTTTCTCAAGGCGACGTACCAGGGTGTGGTCAGTAATATGCGGGCGGTGATGTCCTAACCAATCATCCAGGTCAACCGGATTACCTTCAGCATCAGTATAGCTACCCTCTGCATATTTCAGCAGGTTCATCAAAATGGCAAGATCGGTGTAGGTCTGTTTGACGGTCTCAGCATCCAGCACATCGGCCAGCATGCGACGATAACCATGATGGAAAGACGACCTACCGGCAGGACTGATGCCGCCAAAACTTACAATCACTGGTAATGATGCCAAAATCGTACCCCTTTAAACTCGCTTATCGACGTAATAAACCAAAACTGCCTCATCACAAATCTTCATGACGGACTAAGCCATTAACTGATGTCCATAGTAATGTGTAAGATAAACGGCAACTAGTGTATATTCGCCATTTAACTAGGCATATTAGTCATAATAGGCGGTTTTGCCATTTTTGCTCTTTAATCACAGGTATCCATGAAACACATTACCGTTCTGGCTTTCCCTCGTGCGCTGGGCACTAGCATCACCCTGCCAGTAGAAATGCTCAATGCCGCCGACGCCAACCAGCGCATTCAGCATCCGGGCAGTCCACGTTTGACCATTGATATCGCCAGCATTGATGCTGAACCGATTACCATCACCGGCGGCATTGAAATTCGCCCCAATAAAAAACTGGATGATATTAAGCAAACCGATCTGATCATTATTCCGGGCATGTGGGGCAATCCAAAACCCATCCTGCGACGTTATCCTTTTATTACTGAATGGGTCACTAAACAGCACCAGCAAGATGCCCTGATTTGTGCCACTGGCACCGGCGTGTGTTTTCTGGCTGAAGCGGGCTTACTGGACGACAAAGCAGCGACAACTCACTGGTATTATTTTGATCAATTCAAAAAGGACTACCCGAAAGTCAAACTGCAAACCAAGCGCTTTATCACTAACTCAGGCAACATCTACTGCGCGGGTCGGATGAACTCGATCACCAATCTCATCATCCATTTTATCGAGCGCTTTTATAACCATGATATCGCCCGTCAAATCGAGCAACATTTTGCACACGAGATTAAACAGACCTACGAAAGTATTTTTTATTCCTTTGATGAGCAACGTTCTCACCACGATGAAGAAATTATTCAGGCTCAACAATGGATGCTCAGAAATTATGCTAACGAAGTAAGCCTGCAAGAAGTCGCCAAACAATTTGATATGAGCCTGCGCACCTTCAATCGACGATTTAAGCAGGCCACTGACAGTACACCATTAGAATACTTGCAACATATTCGTCTTGGCACCGCCAGGGATTTACTAAAGGACAGCAATCTCTCAATCGCGGAAATCAGCTATCGTGTGGGTTTCAACGATCCCGGTTATTTTTCCGCTTTATTTAAACGCCGTGTATCGCTGAGTCCGCGTGATTACCGCAAACTTGTCAGGGCGAAATTATTTAGTCTCGATGAATAACCACGTGTCATTTCGACCAACGGGAGAAATCTTACTTTACAACTAAAGCGACTCCTCATATATGTTCGGAATGGCATTACAGACAAACACTAACAAAAGGTATGATAGCGGCTCGATAATTTGGGCTTAAATATCAGAGCTTTTACCAACAGGAAACCCCATGTCCTATCTCTATCTCGCTATTGCAATTCTTGCTGAAGTCATTGCCACCAGCGCACTCAAAGCCTCCGCAGAATTCACCAAACTGGTGCCCAGCATTATTGTCGTGGTCGGCTACTGCATATCGTTTTATTTGCTAACACTGGTATTGCGTACCCTTCCAATCGGTACAACCTATGCCATTTGGTCAGCATTAGGTATTGTGCTCATCACGCTGGTGGGGATATTTGCCTACAAAGAGATCCCGGATGTACCTGCACTTATCGGCATGGGTTTGATTATTGCCGGTGTTATTGTTATTAACCTGTTTTCCAAAACAACGGCCCACTAATGCCCTCCTATCAAGTCCCCGCCGACACTATCGTCGTTGAGCAGGAGTTAAAGAAAAGCCGTTTTATTGCCTCGGCGGGACGTGCCAGCAACAAGGCCGAAGCAGCCGCGTTTATTCAAGCCGTCAGGCGCACTTTCCCCGATGCCAGTCATAACTGTTGGGCCTATATTGCTGGCGAACCCAACAATACCGTAGAGATTGGCATGAGCGACGATGGCGAGCCGCAGGGCACGGCAGGCAAACCCATGCTCAACGTACTTCAGCATAAGGGCATTGGCGAAATA
>Ga0209395_1006583_pt1 | contig 12503 bp, 12 predicted proteins | sample GOMGulsemesocosm_3_FD_184635 | JGI IMG/M metagenome (GOLD analysis project Ga0209395, IMG submission 184635) | Methane-oxidizing microbial communities from mesocosms in the Gulf of Mexico - GOM9D Gulf of Mexico (SPAdes) (version 2) | ecosystem: Environmental > Aquatic > Marine > Cold seeps... | reverse complement strand
CCACGCTACAATAAAATGTTTGAAGCAGTTTTTACTTCAGTCGCCCAAGATAAGAAAATTCCACTACTGCCCTTTTTCGTAGAAGATATTATTCTTAGCCCTGGAATGATGCAAAACGATGGTATTCACCCAAGTGTTAAAGCCCAGCCATTAATTGCTAATTTAGTTGAAAAAGAATTAGCAAAAATAATAAAAGCACAGTAACAAGTACATTGATGAATTGATCACGCAGAGAGATTTAAACGGTTTAGGGACTCAACACACTAAACCTAGGAGCTTATATGGCATTAAGGCTAGGGTTTGATCTTCAAAAATAAATCGGTGCCTATAAGTCTTTGCATTATCGATAAGTGAACAGTTTCTTATCCAAATTGGTATTGTGAGATAGATTCTATTCAACAGCGTATCACCAAATTTCAGGCATAAAAAAACCGACATAAGTCGGTTTTTTTATTTCACAATTTACACTTATGAAAAATAAGTGGCATCCCTAAGGGGATTCGAACCCCTGTTACCGCCGTGAAAGGGCGGTGTCCTAGGCCTCTAGACGATAGGGACACTAAAACTCTTAGTTTCTATCTAACTACTGTACTGAGTAATCCAGTTTCGATTACTAAATTTAATGGTGGCATCCCTAAGGGGATTCGAACCCCTGTTACCGCCGTGAAAGGGCGGTGTCCTAGGCCTCTAGACGATAGGGACACAATAAAAACATATAAAAATAACGTATTCATATTACTCTGCTTTTAGTTCTAGCCTAGTGAACTAAATTCGCAATATGCGCTATTCAATACTTGTGTCTAAATATAACCATTAAACTTCGTACTGTAACTTTAAAATGAGTGGCATCCCTAAGGGGATTCGAACCCCTGTTACCGCCGTGAAAGGGCGGTGTCCTAGGCCTCTAGACGATAGGGACACAATTAACCTGAAATGCTTAACGTATTTAATATTTAACGAACCGCTCTAGCCTAGTGAGCAATACAATATAAATACACATTTTAAGTGAGTGTCAAAAACACATACTCATTTATCAAACAACTTGGCATCCCTAAGGGGATTCGAACCCCTGTTACCGCCGTGAAAGGGCGGTGTCCTAGGCCTCTAGACGATAGGGACACAATAAACCTTAAATGCTTTTCGTATTTCTATTTTAATGATTTGCTCTAGCCTAGTGAACAAAACAATATCAATACACATTTTAAGCTTGTGTCAAACACACATACTTATTTTCTAAAACTTGGCATCCCTAAGGGGATTCGAACCCCTGTTACCGCCGTGAAAGGGCGGTGTCCTAGGCCTCTAGACGATAGGGACACATTAAACCTTAAATGCTTAACGTATTTAAATTTTTACGTTTTGCTCTAGCCTAGTGAACAAAACAATATAAATACACATTTTAAGCTTGTGTCAAAAACACATACTTATTTTAATAAAAGTTGGCATCCCTAAGGGGATTCGAACCCCTGTTACCGCCGTGAAAGGGCGGTGTCCTAGGCCTCTAGACGATAGGGACACTAAAACTTGGTAACGAGCTGATTAATCAACTGCGTTATTTCAGTGTTGTGAACAAGTTTAGTAAAACTTATCTTATTCACAAGACACTAACTTTATTAAAGTTCGTTACTTAATTAAGTTACCTTAACTAAATAACTAAATTTGGTGGAGCTATGCGGGATCGAACCGCAGACCTCTTCGCTGCCAGCGAAGCGCTCTCCCAGCTGAGCTATAGCCCCGCTTTGTAATATAACAAGTGGCCTAATACCTATTAAATTACCTATCAAGCGAGAACATTAGTTACTCCTTGAAAGCGAGGCGCATTCTAAGCATCCACCCATTTTGTGTCAACCCTTTTTTTAATAAAAACATCCTTTTTTACAAGCATTTCGTTTAAGTGTTCAGTTATGGAACAAGTTGGTTAAATTTTGAATAATATTTTGCTTTAATAGGCCTTATCAATTAAAAAGCTCGTCTATCCCCTCACCTATTAAATTATATTTATACTTGGTTTAAATCTTGTTTATTTATTGCTTGTATAATGTATAAATACTTATATACCTTTTATCCTTTATTTTTACGCCATTAAGAGGTAACATTTTTTGTAATCTTATTTAAAGAAATATTACATGCCACTAAATAAACTTAATGTAGTAGCTATTGGTGGAGGACACGGTTTAGGCCGAGTACTTTCAACATTATCCTTTTTAGGTGTCCAACTTACGGGGATAGTAACCACCACAGACAATGGTGGTTCCACAGGTCGCTTACGAAAAAGAAGCAGTAGTATTGCATGGGGTGATTTACGAAACTGTCTTACACAATTAGTTGAAGATGACTCTATCGGTAGTCAGTTGTTTAACTTCAGGTTTGATGGTCAAGACGAATTAGGTGGTCATAACCTTGGTAACCTGATCCTTTACGGGTTAGGTCAAGTTCAATCTCGTCCTCTAGATTCCATCAAACTAGTAAGACGATTACTTAAAGTTAAAACGCCTGTTTTACCTATGTCGGAAACACCAACTGATCTCATGGCGTTCTATCCTCAAGGCCGTTGTCGTGTTGGCGAGCTTTCAGTTGATGAAATGCCAATGATGCCTAAAAGCTTAATGTTAGCCCCTTTGGTTAAATCGATATCACCTTGTATTGAAGCAATTGAAAATGCCGACATTATTATTCTAGGTCCTGGTAGCTTCCTAACTAGTATTATCCCTCCTCTTTTGGTAAGAGATATATCCAATGCACTCAATAATCGTAAAGGGCAATGTATATTTATCGAAAACGTTGTCGCTGAAAAGAGTCCATCGGCGCAATTAGCTTTAGATACAAAACTTGAATGGATAGAAGAAAATATCGGTTGCTTACCTATTGATACCGTAATTTGCCAAGATAAGAGTATCACATCCAAAAAAGTTCATGTTGCTCACCATGATTTGCAAAGTGATGAAACCAGTCATTATCACGATAAAGAGAAGCTACTCAAAGCCATCGAAGCTTGCGTAATAGAAAACGATAAAACAAAGAATAAAGAAAAAGACTTACTAAACGCCGTCAATGTCACATAAGTCCCAATAAATTTGACGTTTAAAGTATTTAGCAATCCTTTTGTTAAGTGCTTTAAACGTTGTTAACTGGCTATCGTTTGGTTTAAAGCACTGCCACACAAACTGATGGCAGTTATTCGAAAACATATCATACTCTTCACATTGAAATATTTTTTTACTTGCCCGAATTGCCGCAGTTTCAATTGCTAAGCATCGAGCATTAGAATCACATGCAACAAAAATATTCTTACCTGTGCGATCTTCAGTAAATCGTTGAACAGATACCGGCTTGATCAATCCGTTACCATCCATTTCTATAATCGTATTATCACCCACCCAAATCCCTGTATGATCTAACAAACCACCAATTCCACAACAAACAATAGCGCCAACTTCTGGGCGTACCTTTTGCGACGTTGAAAATACATCGCTAGGGTATATTACCGTTGATGAATTTTTATCACCTTCAACAAACTTTTTAGTATGGCGTGAAAAACGTTCTAATTGTTGTTTTTTACGATCTTTAGACAACTCATTTACCGTTAATGCCGATACTGCTGCGGCACCTAGCCAAAATAGAGGTAAAGGCATAGTTTTCTCCTGAATATTGATGAATATTTACCTATTAATAATCAGATTATCTTTTATTAATAAAATTACTATAAAAAAGATGCAAGTAACTGTTTCATTACACCCAATAATTGGCAACAATAGGTTGAACACGTTATACGTATTTCATTATCTCGCTTAACCAATTAACTTAACCTAAGAACACTATTTATGAAAAAAATCATCAAATCATCAAAACTAAAAAATGTCTGTTACGAAATACGCGGACAAATTGCTGCGGAAGCCCGTCGTTTAGAAGACGAAGGCCACAAAATTCTTAAATTGAATATTGGTAACCCCGCCCCATTTGGTTTTGAAGCCCCTGATGATATTCTAAAAGACGTTATTCATAACCTTCCTACCGCTCAAGGTTATAGTGATTCCAAAGGGATTTACTCTGCTCGTGTTGCCGTTATGCAGTACTTCCAACAAAACAATATTAAAGATGTAAGTATAGAAGATATTTACATTGGTAATGGCGTAAGTGAATTAATCGTAATGTCGATGCAAGCGTTACTCAATAATGATGACGAAGTATTAATACCAGCTCCTGATTATCCTTTATGGACAGCATCCGTAGCTTTGTCTGGCGGCAAACCCGTTCATTATAAATGTGACGAAGAAAACTTTTGGTTTCCAGATATTGAGGACATGGAAAGTAAAATCACCGAAAAGACTAAAGCTATTGTCTTGATCAACCCAAATAATCCTACAGGAGCTGTTTATTCGAAAGAAGTTTTATTGGATATTCTAGCTCTTGCAAGAAAACACAATTTAATTGTATTTAGCGACGAGATATACGACAAAATTTTATACGATGAAGCGGTACATATTCCAACAGCAAGTTTAGCGCAAGATGTGCTAGTAATTACCATGGGTGGTTTGTCTAAAAACTATCGTATTGCTGGTTTTAGAGCCGGTTGGATGGTGATTTCTGGGCCTAAACTCCATGCTGAAGACTACTTAGAAGGTTTAACCATTTTAGCTTCCATGCGCTTATGTGCCAACGTTCCTTGCCAACATGCTATTCAAACAGCACTTGGTGGCTATCAAAGTATCAACGAACTAATCCAAGGTGATGGTAGGTTAATTAAACAACGTAATTTAGCACATAAACTAATTAACGAAATAGACGGTTTGTCTTGTAACCCTGCAATGGGAGCCTTGTATTTATTTGTTAAAGTCGATGCTGAAAAATTCAATATTACCAATGATGAAAAAATGGTATTAGACTTACTCAAACAAGAAAAAATACTCTTAGTTCACGGTAGTGCTTTTAACATTCAAGAAAAAAACTACTTCCGATTAGTATTTTTACCTCATGTTGATGAATTAATTCCAGCAATGGAAAAACTTAAAAACTTTTTCAGTAGCTATAGTCAATAAATACGAGCGAGTAATATGCAAAGTACGTTTTTAGCTTGGATGTTCAGAATGCCCCTCATTAAACGTTGGGCATTAATGTTTTGTGTAAAACCTGAGAATGTAGCTGAACATTCTCATCAAGTTGCGATTGTTGCACACTTACTCGCGGTTATTAGAAATAAAAAGTTTGGTGGAACCATAAATGCTGACCGTGTAGCAACTGTCGCCTTATATCACGAAGCAAGTGAAACCAGATATGGTGATATTGTTAGTCCAACAAAATACGCTAATCCTGAAATTGCTCGTGAATTTAAAAAAATTGAATACCTAGCTGAACAAGAATGTTTAGCTTCTTTACCTGAAGAATTCCAAGAAATTTTCGCCGACTTAATTGTTCAAGACAACGTAGAACAAGAATACAAAGACATTGTAAAAGCCGCAGACATTTTAGTGGCTTATATTAAAGCCCTAGACGAACTTAATCATCAAAATCATGAATTCGACCATGTAGAAGAACGATTAGGTGCTAAAATTAAACAGCTCGAAGAAAATATGCCCGAAGTAAGATACTTCATGGATATGTTTTTACAAGCCTGCTCTGCAACCGTAGACAAGTTATCTAGTCAAAAATAAAGCAAACATCCTTTCTTTTATTCGCCTTAATATCAACAAATTAAGGCTATAATTAAATGGTCATTAACTTAGTCAAAAGTATCAACATGCGTATTCACACTAAAACATTATCTTTATATGCTCTTGTTATATTTAGCGTCCTTTCATCAGGCTGTAGTAGCTTAGGTGTTGAACCATGGGAACGTAATATCCTCGCTAAAAAAGAAATGCTACTCAATTCATCCCCTATCGACTCATCACTCGACGACCATATATATTTTAGTAAAGAGTCTTCAAGCGGTGGAAAAAGCTTTGCTGGTGGAGGCTGTGGGTGCAACTAACTAAAAAAACTCAATCAAAAAACATTAAACAGTTACTCACTGTTGCAACCTGTACGCTGCTAGGCACGTGTGCACAAGCAGAAGAATTTAAAGATTGGAAATTTGACACCGCACTAATGTATTACGGTGAAACCGACCGTGTAACCGCAACTGAGTTAATCGTTAGCGGTACTCGAGTATTTGATAACGACGAAGTATTAAATTTAAAAGTCACTGTAGACAGTCTAACTGGCGCATCGGCAAATGGTGCAGTCGCTCAACCTGAAGTTCAAACTTTTACTCGGCCATCTGGTAAAGGAGATTTCACGGTAAAAGCCGGAGATACACCGTTAGACGACACCTTTAAAGATACTCGTCTGCAACTTAACGGTCAGTGGACACAATCATTAAATAGTGATTACACAGCGAGTAGTGGCATTCATCTTTCCAAAGAGTACGATTACTTATCATTAGGGCTAAATGGCAGTATTTCACGAGATTTTAATCGTAAAAACACGAATATTTCTGCTGGCTTTGCTTTTTCTCAAGATACTTTTAGTCCAGAAGGTGACATTCCCATTCCTTTTACTCAAATGCTGCCCAAAAATGAAAATGGAACCACAAGTGCTAACCGATTAAAAAGTAGCGATGATAAAAAAACGTTCGATTTATTGTTTGGGCTCACACAGATCATTAATCGACAAATGGTCATGCAATTCAACTACTCACATTCACAAGTCGATGGCTATTTAACTGACCCATTTAAAATTGTCAGTGAAGTTAATCAACTAGGCATAACCCAAAGTCAACTTTACGAGAATAGACCTGATTCACGTACCAAAAACAGCGTTTTTTGGCAAACAAAGTATCACTTATCTCACTCGATTATTGACATTTCTTATCGATACTTCTGGGATGACTGGGATATTAAATCACATACTATCGATGCACGATTTCATGTACCTCTGTCTACGGGTTATATAGAACCTCATATTCGATTTTATGCTCAAGATGCGGCGAATTTCTATCAGCCCTTTATAGTTAGCAGTAATCCTCAAGCTAGTTATATAAGCGCAGATTATCGTGTCGGCGAAATGACTGCACTTACCTTAGGGTTAAAATATGGCACGACGTTACAAAACAACAATGAACTATCATTTCGTATAGAGCTGTATCAACAATCCCCCAAAAGTAATGGGGTTGAACAACCTGGTGTGCTGAAAAACATAGATTTACATCCAAGCATTAAAGCGATTATTGCTCAAATGAGTTACTCATTCTAAATGCAAACTAATATGACAAGACACTTCACCGTTAACCTCTGCCCTGTTGGTTATATTATTCAATTTCATGCAATGGCGAGTCCTTGTGAAATTATTATTGAAAGCAACGACCTTGAACTTGCAAATACTATTGCTCAGTTGGTAACAACAGAAACATGGCGAATTGAAGATAAATACAGCCGTTATCAGAAAAGCAGTGTTTGTAGTCAAATTAATAAGAGTAACAACTCACCTATCGATATAGATAAGGAAACTTTTGAGTTACTTAAGTTCGCAGAGCAATGCTATCAACTGAGCGATGGTCTATTTGACATCACCTCGGGAGTCCTTGGTAAAGCTTGGCACTTTGACGGCAGCGGTAATATCCCCACATCGACTCAAGTTAACCAATTACTTCCCTTTGTTGGTTGGGACAAAGTGTCGTATCATGAAAAGTCCATTACACTGCCAGAATCAATGGAAATTGACTTTGGTGGACTAGGTAAAGAATATGCAGTAGATAAAGTCTGTCAGCTAATTAGACAGCATACCAATAGCTCTGTGCTGGTTAACTTTGGTGGCGATATAGCGGTTACTACACCAAGGAAAAATAATACCCCCTGGACGGTAGGAATAGACCTACAAGGTATTGAACAAAACAAAAAGGTATCTATTTCCTTCACACAAGGAGCTATAGCAACCAGTGGCGACGCTAATCGTTATCTAGAAAACAACGGTAAGCGCTATAGTCATATTTTAAACCCTCAAACCGGTTGGCCAATAGAACACTCTGCAAGTTCAATTACAGTAGCATCTTCAAGCTGTTTGAATGCTGGAATCATGTCAACATTAGCCATGCTACAAGGCGAAGAAGCTGAAGAGTTTTTAACAGAAAATGAAGTTAAACATTGGTGTTTTAGAGAGTAGCTTGCTTTACTAGCCTAAACTTAAGAGAATAATAAAAATACGACTTACTTGAGGCTCTTTAGGCTGAGGTGCTTTTTATAAATTGTTTATAGCGTTTCTCAAGTTTTCCCTAGCCGATACTTCAAATTTATCACAGAAGTATTGATGTGAAAAAATTCTATCTCTGCTGAGAAATCCTTCTAATATCTCTTTACGCTTTTTCTTGAATATAAAACTGGGAACGAGCTTGTATTCCTCTCTCACCCACTGCTCAAACTGTTCATAAAGATCGCGACTACATCCTAAAATTGATAAATCGATATCAACCATAAGCATTTCATCACTATCAGTAGGAGTGGCATTATGAAGGGTTATCATAATTAATCGGTGCGATTTTTCAATAAAATCACTTTCAGCATTATTCATTTTTAAAAAATCAGCGGCCCAATTAGCACTATCTAACTCATTGCTCGATGAAAAAATGCTGTAGATTGCATCATGGAACCAAAGCGCTATTTCCAAAGCATTATAATCATTTGCAATATGATTAACTTGCGATAAAGATTTCAATGTAGCTTTTATGTGATTGGAATTATGATAATGCCGATGCTTTTGTGCATAGTGAGACTGTAACTTCATGTAGGTTTCAAGATTTGCTCCGAAGCCTAGTCTCTTCATTAAGTCTAACCACTTTTCCTCATCCATTATTTGATCCTTAGAACCCTGTATTTACGTACCCAACTGTTTGCTATATGTCTTAGGTACTAAACAATGTCCAACTATGCCTTTTGTTTATGTAAGCTGTAATTAAAATCTCGTTTTTGAACATTAACATCTTCGGCCCACCAAAGGACATTACAGGATCATTTAAAGCATTTTGGGCTTAGCTTTCTAAAGCATCGTAATCACATTCTGAAAGGAATAATGCACACCTTATTTGGGTTAGTTTACACAAACCTGCACATACAGTTACCCAAAGAGTTATTTGGTCGTACTATATAGCCGTAGCGAGCATAAAACCCTTCTCTACCTTTTGCACATAACAACCCAATAGTAGAACCTTTTTTAGCCGTATTTGAGAGATAATTTTCAATTTTTTCCATCAAAATGGAGCCAATACCTAAGTTTTGGTAGCTGGGGTCAACAATAACATCTTGGATATAGAAATACATTGCACCATCTCCAACTACACGTGCCATACCAACAAGATGCGATTTTTCACGAACTATCACATGGAATAAAGAGTTATTTAATGACGTGACCGCCATATTAACATCTAAATCTCCCCACCCTACGTTAGCCCTTAAGCTTAAAAACTCATCAACTGCGGGGCTTTGTAGTTCAATACTATATTTATCAGAATTCAAAACTAAAACTTCCATATATAAGCGCCCAAATTGTTCATACAAACAACCTTAAAAGTTCACTGCCTTTAACCAAAAATCAAATATTCAGGGAATAATAAAACCAAGGCTAACACCACAACTTGAATAATAATAAAGGGTATAACGCCCTTATAAATAGTCGTTGTTTTAAAATTAGGAGGAGCGACACCTTTCAAATAAAACAAACTAAAACCAAAGGGTGGTGTTAAAAACGAGGTTTGTAAGTTCATTGAAATTAAAATAGCGAACCAAACTAAATCAATATTAAGTGCCATTGCCACTGGCGTTAATATCGGTACAACTAAAAAAGCAATTTCAATAAAGTCGATAAAGAAGCCGAGGATCAAAATAGCGACCATCGCGATTAATAAAAACGTCCATTTATCTCCAGGGAGTTCAAGAAAGAAATCTTCGACTATGTATTCACTGCCCGAATAACTAAATACCATTGAGAATGCGGTTGCACCTATCAATACCGCAAAAATCATCGAAGTAACTTTTACCGTTTCTTTAGATATTAAGTTTAATTTTTTAAATGAGAATTGACCATAAAACGCAGAGAGCACAACTGCACCAACGGCACCAATTGCAGACGATTCAGTTGGTGTTGCAATACCCGTAAATATTGACCCCAATACCGCCACAATTAATAACATCGGTGGAAAAATATCTTTAACGGCTTGTACCATTAATTCACGTTTGCTTTCGTTAACTTCCATTGGCGGACAAAATTCAGGTTTTATTTTTCCTAAAACAATAATGTAAACCGTATAAGCAATAATCAGTAATGCGCCGGGAATGATTGCTGCTCTAAATAAATCTCCAACGGGTACGCCCATTACATCGCCCAAAATAATTAAAATAATTGACGGTGGAATAATTTGTCCTAACGTACCTGACGCACAAATAACGCCAGCCGCTGTAGGTTGATGATAGTTATTTTTAAGCATTACTGGTAACGAAATAACGCCCATTGCAACAACGCTCGCCCCAACAACACCCGTTGATGCGGCAAGCAAAGATCCAACAATAATTGTTGATATAGCAACACCACCCGCAACACTACCAAATAGCTTTGCTCCAGACTCTAACAAGCGTTCAGCAAGACCTGTTTTTTGTAACACAATACCCATAAAAACAAACATAGGAATAGCCATGAGTGTGGTGTTCTCCATGACACTCATAATACGATATGGCATAAAGGAAAATAAATCGCTACCTAATGCAATAACACCTACCAGTACAGACACACCAGCAAAGGTAAACGCAACAGAGTAACCAAAGAATAAACAAAGCAAAGCAACTACAAATAAGATTAACCCTGTCATACGCTGCTCCCCTCTTGTTTTTTACCATGAGAGAAGTTGTTAATTTGTTCCAGCACAACATGTAAAATACAGGCAACAAGGTACACACTAGAAACAGGAATTACCGAGCGAATGATCCAACGATGAGATAACCCCCCTGGATCTGCACTTTTTTCACCCATCTCATAGGCTTCGTACGCGTAATCAATACTAAAATAGATAATTAACACCGTAAAAGGTAAAGCAAACAGCAACGAGCCAATAATGTTAATAATAGATTGTGTTTTTACTGAAAAACGATCGTAAAAAACATCAACTCTAACATGACCATCTTCTTTTAAAGTGTAGCCAATACCAAACATAAACATGGCTGCAAATAAATGCCACTCCAGCTCTTGCATGCCAATACTTACGTCATTGAAAAAATATCGCATAACAACGTCATAAAATACATTAAGCACCATAAGTAACATCAATAAGCTACACAAACTGCCTATTGCATCTATGCCTTTGCCGAGTATTTTGGTTAAAAATCGCATACTAACCCTCAAAAAAAATACCCACAGAAAACTGCAGGTATTTTTCCTTCATTTTATAATTATTTTGAATCGAAATTATCTAAATACGCTCGGTCAGAAAAGTTAGTCCAACCACGTGCTTGCTTTTGGTAGTTTTGGAGAGAATCCAAAATTTCTTTTGTTTTAGGATCTTTACTCGCAAAATCAGCTAATAAATCATCATTCGCTTTTTTGATAGCTTGCATAACGGGTTTAGGGAATGAGCGAATTTTAACATTAGGGTAATCGTTTTGAATGGTTGCCAAGTTTTTACCACTTTCATGGGTAGATTGTGTGTACATGTCGTATGCGGCAAGTTTCATTGCCGCTTTCAAAATTACTTGTAGATCTTTAGGCAACTTATCGTACGCTTTTTGATTAACCATGAACTGTAATTCAGTAGCAGGTTCGTGCCAGCCAGTATAATAAAACGGTGCTATTTTATGGAATCCCATACGCAAATCAAGTGAAGGGCCAACCCACTCTAACGCGTCAATGGTATTTCTTTCTAATGCTGTATATAACTCACCAGAAGAAATATTGGTTGGTTTTGCGCCTAATTTAGCAAGTACTTCGCCAGCAAAACCAGGAATACGCATTTTAAGACCCTTCAAATCTTCAATTGAATTAATTTCTTTTCGAAACCAACCACCCATTTGGTTACCTGTGTTACCACCAGGAAAAGACATAATTCCGTATTTGTCGTAAACACTCTTCATTAATTCCATACCACCACCGTGGTAAAACCACGCATATTGCTCCGAGGTCGTCATGCCAAATGGGATAGTTGTAAAGAATAGCGTGTTAAAGTCTTTGCCTTTCCAATAATACGAAGCTGAATGCCCCATTTGATACTGGCCTGCTTTAACAAAATCAAAAATACCTAAGGCTGATTTATGTTTGTTTGCTGAATCGATACGAATAATGAAACGTCCATCCGACATTTCTTTAACTAATCTAGCCATGTTCTTTGAAGCATCACCAAAAACTGGAAAATTAGGTCCCCATGTTTCAGCTAAACGCCATCGAACTTTTTCACTACTTGCATTTGCCACTCCAGACAATGCTATTGTGATTACTACCAATACTTTTAAAAAAATAGATTTAGACACGTCCTGTCCCCTTTATTATTTATGTTG
>Ga0209395_1006582_pt1 | contig 12505 bp, 9 predicted proteins | sample GOMGulsemesocosm_3_FD_184635 | JGI IMG/M metagenome (GOLD analysis project Ga0209395, IMG submission 184635) | Methane-oxidizing microbial communities from mesocosms in the Gulf of Mexico - GOM9D Gulf of Mexico (SPAdes) (version 2) | ecosystem: Environmental > Aquatic > Marine > Cold seeps... | reverse complement strand
TGAATCCGTCATCGACGACGGCGGCGTACCGCAGATGCGGTTTGGTGAGCCCGACGTGCCGCACGAGGAGTTGGCGCAGATCATCCTTGATGAGAGCGGCTACACCACCATGTGGCAGAACGACAAAAATCCGGACTCGCCGGGGCGGCTTGAAAACCTCAAGGAACTGGTCAACCAGCTGGATAACTTCGAAAACCTACAAGGGTTTCTGGAGCACGTCAGCCTGATCATGGACAATGCATCCGATGATAGCGGCCAGAAGGTCTCGATCATGACCCTGCATGGCTCTAAGGGGCTGGAATTCCCGGCGGTATTCCTGCCCGGTTGGGAGGATGGTTTGTTCCCTTCGCAGCGCAGCATGGACGAAAGCGGGCTTAAAGGGCTCGAGGAAGAACGCCGTCTGGCCTATGTGGGGATCACTCGCGCCGAGGAGGTCTGTACCATTTCCTTTGTTGGCAATCGCCGGGTGTTTGGCCAGTGGCAGTCGCAATTGCCATCGCGGTTCATTGACGAGTTGCCCGAACAGCACGTCGAGGTGCTGACACCTCCGGGTCTGTATGGCGGTGGATACGGCGCGGCTGCTCCGGTTGACGCGCCTGTGCGTTCGACCATCGAAGAAAAGATGGCGCAGGCGGATGGCTATAACTCACCTGGCTGGAAGCGGATGCAGTCGCGGGCCGGACAACGCGGTATGGCGCAGCCCAAAACGGCTAAGAATCAGATTATCGATGTCACTGCAGTGTCGAGCTTCACGCTGGGCGACCGGGTGTTCCACCAGAAATTTGGCTACGGCATGATCACGGGCATCGAGGGCGACAAGCTGCAGGTGGAGTTTGACAAGGCAGGAAACAAAAAGGTGGTGGCGGCCTATGTGTCCGCCAGCGATGACATTCCGTTTTAAGGCAGCCTGTTGCACATGCGCCCTCTAGGGAAACGTGCTGATGCTATCCTACGTCCAACCGGGCCACACTACGATCTCAAGCTAAAATGGGCTGCGACGAGCAGCGGATTGGATTGCTTTGCAATCCGATCCGGGCGCGGCTGTGGCGCTCAGCAAAGCAGAGCGCCACAGCCGCGCCATCGCCCTAAATCAACCTGATCGATTTTGGTGAGCGATGCGGGTTTTGGCTGGCTCATGCAGTCACGGCATAGCTCAACCGATTTTGGAGAGGAGGGTTGGGGCCGATTGCGCGCTTGGATCACCGGTTCGGGTCCGGCTGTTCGGCACATTTTCTGAAATGCGCAAAGAAAAACGACGGTGCTAGGGAGGAGGAAAAGCACCGTCGTTCTTTGCAACACCGGGTTTTCAGGGAGGAGGAAGCCCCGGTGTATTCAGACCCGGTTTTGAACCGGTATTAAGGTGCGGCAGCATCAGGGAGGAGGAGGATGCTGCCGCGTAGCACAGGCCTTTTTAAGGGAGGAGAAAAAGGCCTGATCTCTATTAGTTGGAGCCGTAAGCGGCCTCGCGTGCGACGTTTTTCAACATCGAGCGATTGAGGCCCAGATCGGCCAGCTCGCGACGGGTCAGTGTCGCCAGCTCATCCAACGTTTTGCGATACATGCGGTACTGAGTGAAGCGCGCCCAAGCGGCCTCAGCCAAGGCGACAGGCGCGCAGAACAGCGAAAATTTTGGGGTGCTGATGTGATCGACTGCAGCCATTGTCTTAGTCCTTGGTGTATTTCGTTGCGTTGCCAGTGTGGCGTTGCTTGAGATCAAAATAGGAATTTGCTGCACATGCACAATCCCCGACTTGGGCATTTCTGCTATGCAGCATTTGCATGGGTCAGGGGTTGCCATGCCCGCCTTGCTACGATTCTAGGAGAAATTGAGGGCAGTGCTGGAAAATTGGGCCGAAAGAGAACAGGTGCCGGGATCAAGCGCGGTGGTTTGTCTGGGGTTATCGCCAGACGCGGCAACGCCTATATGAATGCAAAGAATGATTAGGAGCTCAAAATGGCTGTGACACAGGCAGAGATATACGCGGCGCTGGAACGGTTGCAGCTGCCCGATGGCGGGACCTTGGTGTCACGCGACATGCTGCGCGCCTTACGGGTCGACGATGGCAAGGTCAGTTTTGTGATCGAGGCCCCCAGCCCAGAGATCGCCAAGCTGATGGATCCCTTGCGTCGCGCCGCTGAGGATGTTGTGCGGGACTTGCAGGGGGTGTCGTCGGTTTCGGTTGCTCTGACCGCGCATGGGCCAGCGGCCCCGGCCCCCAGTCTGAAGATCGGCGGCCATGCTAAGCCTCAGGCCGGGCCGATGAAACCAGCCGGTGTGCAGCGCATCCTGGCAGTGGGGTCTGGCAAGGGTGGGGTGGGTAAATCCACCGTTGCCTCAAATCTGGCTGTTGCGCTGGCCCGTCAGGGTCGCAAGGTGGGCCTGTTGGATGCCGATATCTATGGTCCCAGTCAGCCGCGCATGATGGGGGCCTCGGGGCGACCAGCCAGCCCGGACGGCAAGACTATCGAGCCTTTGCACGCGCATGGCGTCACTTTGATGTCGATAGGCTTTTTGCTGGAAGCGGACAAGGCGGTGATCTGGCGAGGCCCGATGCTGATGGGCGCGCTGCAGCAGATGCTGGGGCAGGTCAACTGGGGGCAGTTGGATGTGCTGATCGTTGATCTGCCGCCGGGCACTGGAGATGTGCAGTTGACGCTCTGCACCAAGGCCGAACTGTCAGGGGCTATTGTGGTGTCGACGCCGCAGGACGTGGCGCTGCTGGATGCGCGCAAGGCGATGGATATGTTCAACACCCTAAAAACACCTGTTCTGGGTCTGATCGAGAATATGTCCTTCTTTACCTGCCCCGATTGTGGTGGCGAGCATCACATCTTTGGTCATGGCGGTGTCGCGCGAGAGGCCGAGGGACTGGGGCTGCCCTTGCTGGGCGCCTTGCCGATTGATCTGGAAACCCGTCTGGCTGGCGACTGCGGCACGCCTGTCGCGACGGGCGAGGGGGCAATGGCGCAGGCTTATGCCCGCATTGCCGAGGGGTTGGTCAAAGGCGGCATGGCCTGAACCGCTGCCCATTGCCCACACTTGATAGCAAGCAATACTACCCGCCCCTTGTTGGGGTGGGTTTTTGTTTGGCTGGGGTGCAGCGATTTTGGTGAGGCCAACTAGGGGGTGGGAAATCGTGGGTCTGCGGTCGTGGCGGCGTTATGGGAAAGCATGGGCGGTTTGGGTCGGTGAGGGCGAATCAGGGGTGAATTCATGGAATTTCGATGAATTTCCACGAATCAAGAATGATTCGAGCCATTGAAACTCCATTCGCCTGTGGGTTGCCTGGGGATAACTGCGGAACGTTAAGAGAACGAAAATTGCGAATCGGATTCAACGGGCCCTCTATGGGAAATTGGGGGATTTTTTTTGAAACTGCGCGTATTGCTGTATGTAGTGCTAGCTTGCGTTAAAAGCACTAGCTCTGCTGTCTAATGCCCAATTATTAGCCTTAAAAAATAATTAAATTTAGATATTGTTAAGAAATGTGGCCGGTGTTGCCAAAAAAAGTCGTTGCCAGGCCATGAAGTCCCATAGTATCCCCTTTATATCGAATGAGACGAAGAGCACGGGGCGCCAAAACGACCCCACAAAAGCAAAAAAAGATGCAGGTAACATACAGGCCTTCGCTTTCATCGAACACAGAGATCCGGCGCGCGAGCGAGCAGACATCCCCCCAGGTGGCGCGCGCAGTCGGACACTCCCGCATCGCGGGACGAAGAGGGCGAGTTGATCAGTGGCAGCAGATCAACTCGCCGTTTTCCTTACTGGGGCACAAATAAAGACACGAGGAACGTAGCAGAAGGGACGGTAGCTTGGGCCGTAGGTTCAGAGGCGAAAGCCAGCATAAGGTTGATACAAAAGGCAGGGTGTCTATCCCGGCCTCGTTTCGACGTGTGCTTGAATCTGGCGATGCTAACTGTCAACCCGGCGGCAACCCCGAACTGGTCATCGTGTATGGCGACGACGACCGAAATTTTCTAGAATGTTATACCATGGAGGCCATCGACGAGGTCGATGCCAAGATTGATGCTTTGCCGCGTGGGTCAAACCCGCGAAAGGCGCTGCAGCGGTTGTTCCACGGACGTTCCTTTCCAACCACAGTTGATGAGACTGGCCGCCTGGTACTGCCGGCTAAGCTGCGCAACAAGATCGGCCTCAAGGGTGAGGCCTTCTTTATTGCCGCCGGTGATACCTTTCAGATCTGGAAGCCGGAAATCTATGAACAAGATGAAATGGCACAGACCGACGAGTGGCTGGAAGATCTGCCCGAAGGCTATGACATAATGCAGTTCCTTGACGGAACCGGAGAGACTGATTGATGACTACGGACCAGAATTCCGGTTCCGCCCCCCACATCCCCGTTTTGCTGCGCCCTCTGCTAAAGGCCGTTGCGCCGGTGTCAGGGCGTTGGCTGGATGGCACCTTTGGCGCTGGCGGCTATACACGTGGACTGCTCGAGGCTGGCGCCTCGCAGGTGATTGGCGTGGATCGCGATCCATTGGCGTTTGAAATGGCTGAGAGCTGGGCTGGCGAATATGGCGACCGGCTGGTGATGCAGCAGGGCGTATTTTCGCGCATGGACGAATATGCCAGCGATTTGGACGGAGTTGTGTTAGACTTAGGCGTGTCGTCGATGCAGCTGGATTTGGCCGAGCGTGGGTTCTCGTTCATGAAGGATGGCCCGCTGGACATGCGGATGTCTCAGGACGGGCCCTCGGCGGCGGATCTTGTAGCTGAGTTATCCGAGGTTGAATTGGCGGATATCCTGTTTCATTTCGGCGAAGAGCGCGCCAGTCGTCGCATTGCCAAGGCGATCGTAAAGGCACGTGTGCTGGAACCGATCACCACCACATTACAGCTGACCAAAATCGTCGAGGGATGTCTGCCGCGGCCCAAGCCGGGCAGATCACATCCCGCCACCCGCAGTTTCCAAGGTCTGCGTATCGCCGTGAATGCCGAATACGAAGAGTTATTTCAGGGTTTGCTGGCAGCTGAACGGGCGCTCAAGCCCGGTGGGCTTCTGGCAGTTGTTACCTTTCATTCCATCGAAGACCGTATGGTCAAACGTTTCTTTCAGCACCGCGCGGGTAAGACCGGGCGCGCCAATCGATTTGCGCCAGAGATTGAGGAAATTCCATCCCAGTTCACACTGATCACCCGCAAGGCCGAAGGGCCGGATGATCAGGAACTGGAGGAAAACCCACGGTCGCGGTCAGCGCGGTTGCGGGTTGGGCGGCGTAGCGAGGCACCAGCCACGCCGATTGAAGCTCGTGAGATTGGTATGCCGCAACTGAAAGAGGCACGTCGATGAAAACTCTGGCTTACGTCTTATCCGCGTTGGCGGTGTTTGGTCTGGCTTTCTGGGCCTACCGCGAAAACTATACCACGCAACAGGTGTTGAAAGAGACCCGCAGCCTGCAACGCCAAATTGGCTCTGCGCAGGTGCGGCTGGGGGTTCTGCGGGCCGAATGGGCTTACCTGAACCGTCCTGACCGTCTACGTGAGTTGGCCGAGCTGAACTTTGACAGTCTCGGCCTTTTGCCTCTTCGCCCCAACCAGTTTGGCCGGGTGGACGAGGTCGCCTATCCGCAGGTGCCATTGTTGCCGATTACCAACGGTGTTGATGTCTCGACAATGGCGGCGGTCGAGGGGCTGAACCAATGACCCGCACACCACTGCGTCCATTGGCCCGTATTCTAGCCGCCCGTGCCAAAGGTGAAAACCCCGACGTCATTGAAAAAGAAAACCTGCGTCAGCGCCACGCTGAAATACAGGGCCAGTCTCGGCAGCGGTCCGAAGGTCGGCTGCTGGTGTTGGGCGTGTTTTTCGTCTGCGCCTACGCGCTGATTGGCACCCGTATGGGGATGATGGCGACGACGGATCCAACCGAACCAGTTGCCAGTGCTTCAGGCAGTGCTATCGCTGCACAGCGCGCCGACATCGTCGACCGCGAAGGGCGCATTCTGGCGACCAATTTTGAGACCCACTCGCTGTATGCGCATCCGCAGCAATTGATTGATGCGGTGGCCTCGGCGACGGCGCTGGTCAAGATCTTCCCGGATCTCGATCACGAACGGCTGTTGTTGGATTTCACTGGCAAACGCAAATTTGTCTGGATCAAGAAAAAGATCAGCCCCGAGCAAAAACAGGCCGTGCATGATATCGGCGATCCGGGCTTGCTGTTTGGGCCGCGTGAAATGCGGCTCTATCCCAATGGCAGTCTGGCCGCGCATGTGCTGGGTGGCGCAAGCTTTGGCAAAGAAGATGTCGATGCCGCCGAAGTGATCGGTGTTGCCGGCGTCGAGCGCCAGTTCGACAGTTACCTGCGGGATCCGGCCAATGGCGCAGATCCGCTGCAATTATCGCTGGACCTGACCATTCAGGCCGCCGCCGAGCGGGTGCTTTACGGTGGCATGCGGTTGATGAACGCCAAGGGCGCGACGTCGATCCTGATGGATGTGCATACCGGCGAGGTAATCTCGGTGGTGTCGCTGCCCGACTTTGACCCAAACGAGCGGCCACGCCCGCCTGTATCGGGTGATGCGTCTGACAGCCCGCTGTTCAATCGGGCGGTGCAAGGCGTTTACGAACTCGGCTCGACCTTCAAGATTTTTGCCGCCGCGCAGGCGATAGATCTGGGGCTGGTCAATCCCGATACCATGGTTGATATCCGCGGCCCACTGCGCTGGGGTCGCTTCTCGATTCGTGATTTTCACAACTACGGCAATAGCTTGTCGGTTGAACGCATCATCGTGAAATCGTCGAACATCGGCACCGCGCGACTGGCGCAACAGATCGGTGCCGAGCGTCAGCGCGATTTCCTATCGCGGCTTGGCATGTTGGAGCCAACCCCGTTTGAGATTTCCGAGGCCGCAGGCGGTCGCCCCTTGTTGCCGCCAAACTGGTCCGAGCTTTCAGCAATGACGATTTCCTATGGCCACGGCTTGTCGGCCAGCCCCATGCATTTGGCGGCGGGTTATGCCACTATTGCCAACGGTGGAAACTATATCAGTCCAACCATTCTAAGGCAAAACGGACCACAGCTCGGTCCACGGGTGATGTCCGCCGAGGCCGCCGCTGCTGCACGCGAGATGTTGCGGTTGGTGGTGACCGAAGGGACGGCCAGTTTCGGCGAAGTCCCCGGCTATCAGGTGGGCGGTAAAACCGGCACTGCGGACAAGCCAAAGCCGTCAGGCGGCTATTACGACAACAAGGTGATCGCCACCTTTGCCTCGATGTTCCCGGCGCATGATCCGAAATACGTGCTGGTGGTGACGCTGGATGAACCCTCGATCATTGCCTACGGCGAAGAGCGCCGTACCGCCGGTTGGACCGCTGTTCCTGTCGCGGCTGAAATGATCGGCCGGATCGCGCCATTGCTGGGGCTGCGTCCGCAAGTTGAACCTGTGCCGCTAACTGGTATAACCCTTACCTCTAACTGATAGGTGAGGTCGTTATGAACAACACTTCCGGGAAAACCCTCGGCCGGTTGGGCCTGACTGCACGCGGTGCTGCGAATCCCATAATCAAAGGCGTGACATCAGACAGTCGTGCGGTACGCGACGGCTTTCTGTTTGCCGCATTGCCGGGGACTGCGGTGCATGGCGCCAAGTTTATCACGGTTGCATTGGATCAAGGGGCTGCGGCCATTCTGACCGATGCCGAAGGCGCCAAACTGGCAGCCGAGTCTTTGGACGCTGGTCACGCCGCATTGGTGGTGACCGAAGACCCCCGTCAGGCGCTGGCCTATGCCGCTGCCCTGTGGTTCGGCGCACAGCCGCAAACCTCGGTGGCGATCACCGGCACCAATGGCAAGACTTCCGTGGCAACTTTTGTGCGTCAGATCTGGGAAGAGCTGGGTCATGCCGCCGTGAACCTTGGCACCACCGGGGTTGAAGGCGCCTGGTGCTACCCTCTGGCTCATACCACACCAGACCCGATCACTCTGCACAAGGCGCTTGCCAAGGCGGTAGAAAATGGCGTGACCCATGTCGCGATGGAGGCCTCCAGCCACGGGTTGGACCAGCGCCGTATGGACGGTGTGCGTCTTGCGGCGGCTGGGTTCACCAATTTCAGCCAGGACCATCTGGATTATCACCACACATTCGAGGCGTATTTCGCCGCCAAAGCTGGATTGTTCCGTCGTGTTCTGCCAGATGAGGGCGTCGCGGTGATCAACATCGATGATGAGCGCGGTTCTGAGATGCGCGCCATCGCTGGTGCGCGCGGCCAAGAGGTGATCACGGTTGGTCGTGGCATGGGTGACCTGTCTCTGTTGGGTCAACGCTTTGATGCCTCAGGGCAAGACATGCGGTTCACTTGGCATGACAAGCCGTTTCTGACCCGGTTGAACTTGATTGGTGGCTTTCAGGCCGAGAACATCCTGCTGGCCTGTGGCTTAGTGATTGCCTCGGGGGAGCAACCCGAACGGGTGTTTGAAACCCTGCCGTATCTGAAAACCGTGCGCGGCCGGATGCAACTTGCGGCCACACGCGACAATGGTTCGGCTGTGTTTGTGGACTTTGCTCACACGCCCGATGCCATTGCCACGGCAATCAAAGCGCTGCGCCCACATGTTCTGGGCCGGTTGATTGCCATCGTGGGGGCCGGCGGTGACCGTGATGTCGGCAAGCGCCCCTTGATGGGGCAGGCGGCAGCAGAAAACGCCGATATGGTGATTGTCACCGATGACAACCCGCGCAGCGAAGACCCGGCAGCGATCCGTGCGGCTGTCAAAGGTGGCGCGCCCAACGCAAGTGAAGTTGGCGACCGCGCCGAGGCGATCCTGCGTGGCGTAGACGCACTGAGACCGGGTGATGCGCTGCTGGTCTGTGGCAAGGGCCACGAAAGTGGCCAGATCGTCGGCGATGACATTTTGCCCTTTGACGATGTCGAGCAGGCCAGCATGGCCGTGGCAGCACTGGACGGTGGGTTGGTATGAGCCTGTGGACGATGGACGAAGCGGTTGCCGCAACTGGCGGGCTGGCGCAGGGCGACTGGAACGTTGACGGGATCTCGATCGATACCCGCACTCTGCAGCCCGGAGATCTGTTTGTAGCCCTAAAAGCCGCCCGTGATGGGCATGACTTTGTGGCGCAGGCTTTGGCTGCAGGGGCGGGGGGCGCACTGGTTTCTTATGTCCCCGAGGGACTGGACGTTGATGCGCCGCTGCTTATTGTTGATGACGTTTTGGCGGGGCTGGTTGCACTTGGCCGTGCAGCCCGCACGCGCTGTGATGCCCGTGTGGTGGCTGTAACCGGATCAGTTGGCAAAACCTCGACCAAAGAAATGCTGGCGCGGATGCTGTCCGATCAGGGGCGAACCCACGCAGCGGTGGACAGTTACAACAACCACTGGGGAGTGCCGCTAACACTGGCGCGAATGCCACGCGATACCGAATATGCGGTGATCGAGATCGGCATGAACCACCCCGGTGAAATCGCTCCACTGGCCGTACAGACCCGCCCGCATGTGGCGATGATCACCAACGTCGCCGCCGTGCATCTTGAGGCATTTGACAACGTGGCTGGTATCGCCCGTGAAAAGGCTGCCATTCTACAGGGGCTGGAGCCGGGCGGTGTTGCGGTGCTGAATGGTGATATTGCCGAGGTCGATGTTCTGTGTGATGCGGCAACCAAACTGGACGTTGAAACCTTTTGGTTCGGAACCAAAGCCAAGGACTACAAACTCCTTTCGGTCGCAGTGCAAGGCGAGGAAACTCTGGCCCATGCCACAGCTTTGGACCAAGACATTGAAATGCACATTCAGTCTCTTGGAGCGCATTTTGCGATGAATGCGTTGGGGGCTTTAGCCTGTATCACAGCCCTTGGTGCAGATCTGGACAAGGCGCTGCGCAGCCTGGCGCTCTGGTCGCCAGTCAAAGGTCGCGGTGCCCGTGAAGAGATCCAGTGGGGCAGCGGCAAAATCCTGTTGTTGGACGACAGCTATAACGCCAACCCCACATCCATGGCTGCGGCACTTGAGGTGCTGGCAGCAACGCCGGGGACTGGTCGCAAGATCGCCTATCTGGGCGACATGAAAGAACTCGGTCCAAACGAAGTCCCCCTGCATTCTGTTCTGACACAACTGTCGGCCGTCAGCTCCATTGACCAAATCCATTGCATCGGGCCGCTAATGCGCCATTTGCACGCGGCTCTGCCCGATTCCAAACGCGGCGCGTGGTATCAGACCAGCGCCGAAGTTTTGCCGGATCTGGCCAAACAGATTGAAACGGGCGATATCGTGCTGGCCAAAGGCTCTCTGAGTATCGCCTTGGCCAAGATCGTTGACGGCATCCGCAATTTAGGCCATGCCGGCCCAACCCCAACTTGATGATATAGCGAACAGGACCCCTTCACATGCTCTATTGGCTCACCGAGCTATCGGACGGCGGCGATTTTTTTAACCTGTTCCGCTACATCACCTTCCGTGCAGGCGGCGCGTTTCTGACTGCGCTGATCTTTGGTTTTGTCTTTGGCAAGCCGCTGATCAACGTGCTGCGCAAAAAACAGGGCAAGGGTCAGCCGATCCGTGATGACGGCCCCGAAGGCCACTTCGTCAAGGCAGGCACCCCAACCATGGGCGGGCTGTTGATTGTTGGCGCGTTGTTGTTTTCAACACTGGTTTGGGCGCGTTTGGATAACCCCTTCGTCTGGCTCGTTCTTTTTGTCACGGTCTCTTTTGCCCTGATCGGCTTTGCAGATGATTATGCCAAGGTCTCCAAGCAAGATACCGCTGGTGTGTCCGGAAAAGTCCGGTTGCTGCTTGGGGTTGGGATTGCAATAATTGCCTCGCTCTGGGCTTCGGCCTATCACCCTGAATCGCTGCAAAATCAGCTGGCGCTGCCAGTGTTCAAAGACACGCTGATCAACCTGGGCTATTTCTACGTGCCATTCTCGATCTGTGTTGTCGTGGGAACCGCCAATGCGGTGAACCTGACTGACGGGCTGGATGGGTTGGCCATTATGCCGGTGATGATCGCGGCCACAACGCTGGGCATCATCTCTTATGCGGTGGGCCGGGTCGATTTCACCGAATACCTGGACGTCCACTATGTGCCCGGCACCGGCGAGATCCTGATTTTCACCATGGCGCTGTTCGGCGGTGGTCTTGGCTTTCTGTGGTACAACGCCCCGCCCGCTGCGGTGTTCATGGGCGACACTGGCTCACTGGCCCTCGGCGGCGCATTGGGCGCCATTGCGCTGGTCATCAAGCACGAACTGGTGCTGGCGATTGTCGGCGGCTTGTTTGTGGTCGAAGCGCTGAGCGTGATCATCCAAGTGCTGTATTACAAACGCACCGGCAAGCGCGTATTCCTGATGGCGCCGATCCACCACCACTACGAGAAAAAGGGTTGGGCCGAGCCGACCATCGTGATCCGTTTCTGGATCATCTCGCTGATCCTGGCGATGATCGGTCTGGCGACGCTGAAGGTCCGGTAAGACTGTACTGTTTCGCCTGGCCATCAGGCTGGGCCGCGCCTGAGCTTTCAACTTTTCCGCAATCTGCTGGGTTTCTGCACAATTGGAAGGGGCCAAGCTCCAAAGGATTCCTCCAAAAACTGCCCTAACCAGTTCGCTTGCAATCTCCCGTCCCTCCGGTGCACTGTGCCGCCGAATTCTGAGGATAATGAAAGGGCGCGCCAATGATCCCGGTACAAGGATTTTCAGGGGCCAATGTGGCGGTTCTGGGGTTGGGGCGATCCGGCCTGGCAACAGCGCGGGCGTTGCGGGCAGGCAAGGCCAATCCGGTCTGTTGGGACGATAACCCAGCCGCGCGCGAGGCGGCCGAGGGCGAGGGCTTTGGCTGCCGTGACCTGCACAAACAGGGAGCGTTTGACGATATCGCCTCGCTGATTGTTTCGCCCGGTATTCCGCATCTTTATCCAACACCCAATCCGGTGGTACGCGCCGCACTGGACGCCGGTGTGCCAGTGGACAATGACATTGGCCTTTTCTTCCGTTCCGTTGCGACATCCCAGTGGGACAACTTTGAACGCATCCCCCAGATCGTGGCGGTGACTGGATCCAACGGTAAATCCACCACCGTCGCGCTGCTGCATCACATCCTGGAAAGTGCGGGCAAAGAGGTACAGATGGCCGGCAATATCGGTCGCGGTGTGCTGGATATCGATCCGCCCACCGAAGGCGGTGTGGTGGTGCTAGAGCTGAGCTCGTATCAGACGGAACTTGCGCGCTCATTGACACCGGATGTGGCGATTTTCACCAACCTCAGTCCTGATCATCTGGATCGGCATGGTGGTCTGGGCGGCTATTTCGCCGCCAAACGCCGCCTGTTTGCCGAGGGAGGTCCGGATCGGGCGGTGATTGGCGTTGACGAGGATGAGGGCCTGTTTCTGGCCGGGCAAATGTCCATGGGCGCAGGCGATGACCGGGTGATCCGGGTGTCCTCTGCGCGCAAGCTGGCAGGTGTCGGCTGGAATGTATTTGCCCGTAAGGGTTTCCTGTCGGAATACCGCAAGGGGCGGCAGGCAGGTTCGAT
>Ga0209395_1006581_pt1 | contig 12509 bp, 11 predicted proteins | sample GOMGulsemesocosm_3_FD_184635 | JGI IMG/M metagenome (GOLD analysis project Ga0209395, IMG submission 184635) | Methane-oxidizing microbial communities from mesocosms in the Gulf of Mexico - GOM9D Gulf of Mexico (SPAdes) (version 2) | ecosystem: Environmental > Aquatic > Marine > Cold seeps... | reverse complement strand
CAATTTTTTTACCATCCACGTACACATCATTTGGCCATTTCAATTGGGTATTAGCGATACCTAGCTCAGTGAGTGTACGCGCGACAGCAATACCAATCACTAAACTGAGTCCAGATGCAGCTTGAATCCCAGCATCTAAACTCCAATAGGTACTGGTATAAAGGTGAGAACCATAAGGTGACACCCACTTTTTACCACGGCGTCCTCGGCCAGCTGTCTGATATTCGGCAAAACAGCTGTGACCTTTGGTTAATAACGCCGCTTTATCCAGTAAATGCTGATTAGTCGAACCAAGCACTTGATGACTTTCAATACTGACTCCACTACCGTCTGCGATCAGTTGAGCGTCGAGTAATTGTAAAGGCGCAGAAAGCTTATAACCTTTACCTGTCACTTTAAATACATCCAAACCGATGCTTTCTAATACTTTGATCTGCTTGCTTACCGCCATGCGACTAACGCCCAGTCTTTCACCCAATGCTTCACCGGAATGAAACTCACCATCTGCCAGTAACCGAATCAGTTGCTGCCTTGATACCGTCATATTAACCACGACACACCTCCGCTAGATTAGTTTCACCATCACGCCCCATAAAGCGAACCTCATGGTGTAATTCAACTGAAAATCGCGCCATCACTGTGGCTTGGATATGCTTTGCGAGTGCAATAATATCGCCCGCGGTTGCAGAACCCGTATTAACAATCACCAGCGCTTGTTCGGTATGTACTTGTGCGCCGCCTTGCTGGTAACCTTTTAGATGGCATTGGTCAATTAACCAGCCTGCCGCTAATTTAATATCATCACCAGCAGGATAATGGGGAATGTTAGGATGCTTGGCCACGATCGCGTTAAATTGTGCTTTATTGATGATCGGGTTCTTAAAGAAACTGCCGGCATTACCGAGCTTATTTGGATCCGGTAATTTTTGTTGGCGCGTAAGGCAAACCTGCTTAAAAATGGCCAATGCCGAGGCGTCATCGCCTAAACTCGCTAATGGCCCATAGCTGATTTTTGCAACCCAAGGTTTGTGTAGTTTAATGCCAACAGCGGTGATCACCGCATTATCTTTAAGTTCACCTTTAAAAACACTGTCACGATAGCCAAATTGACATTCAGCTGGTGTATAGCGATGTACCGTTAGCGTCTCAATATCAAGAACGTCCACATAATCACAGACATCCTTAAACTCAACGCCATAAGCGCCAATGTTTTGTACTGGCGCGGCACCGACAACACCCGGTATCAACGCCAGGTTTTCTAAACCATCATAACCTTGGCTCAGACTCCATTGCACAAACTCATGCCAATTTTCACCTGCTGCCACATGTAAACAAACCACATCATCTGCCGATTCATTCACTGTGATACCCGCCAAACAAATACGGATAACGAGTCCATCAAAGTCATCACAAAATAATAAATTACTGCCACCGCCAAGAATTAACCGTTGAGGCGCAGGGATCTGCAGTGCTAATTTAAGCTCACTTAACGTTGTCACTGTGACAAACTGCATAGCATAAGCATCAACACCAAAGCTGGTATAAGGTTTTAAATTGTGATTTTTTAGTATTTGCATGAAATAATTAACACTCAATAAGGCATAATTCCATGCAGATAGTAACGTATCTGCATGCAAAACCGAATAATAAAAGGTAACAACATGCAGTTTCAATGGTTAAAAAAAATAGAAAACCCATTAGTTAAGCCCTTCTATAAGCAATACCTCCCCTACTCAAGGCCTAATAAAGCCGAGCATATTGCTGTATTAAAAGAGGGTAATGACATTGTTGCTTGCGCACGACTGCGACCTATCGGTGAGTTATCTTTATTAACGGGCATGTTGGTCGCTCCTGATCACCGTGGCAAACAACTTGGCCACCATCTTTTACAGCACATGCGCCCTCAATTTCAGAATAATAAAACATTTACTTTTGCCCTGCCCCATCTTGAGCAGTTTTATTGTCAGCATGACTTCTATCCGACAACGCAAGCGCCGAACGATATTCAACAACGTTTTTTAGCCTATCAAAAACAAGGGAAACAGCTGCTGTTATTAGGATTTCATGATTCGAATCAAGCAGACATCTGATTATCTTTATAATAAAGTGAAATTACGTTAAGCTGATCACAGCCCATATTTAGATTAATAGACATCATGACAATTAAAACAGACGAACTTAGAACTACCTATATCGACCAGGTGATCACTCCAAGTCAACTGGTTAAAGAGTTTCCATTATCTGATAACGCCGCAACACAGTTAATAAATAGTCGTCGCGAAATCGAAGCGATTATTGAAGGCAAAGACAAACGCCTACTGGTTATCATTGGCCCTTGCTCAATTCATGATACTAACGCGGCGTTAGATTACGCTCGCCGTCTAAAACCATTGCAAGAGCAGTATAAAGACAGCTTAGTGATTGCAATGCGTGTGTACTTTGAAAAACCACGAACTATTGTGGGCTGGAAAGGTTTGATCAGTGATCCTGACTTAAACGGTCAATACCAAGCGAACAAAGGCTTACGCTTAGCACGTAAACTGCTCGTTGATATTACTGAAATCGGCTTGCCAATCGCGACCGAGTTTTTAGATATGGTTAACGGTCAATACATTGCTGACTTGATCAGTTGGGGTGCTATTGGCGCTCGAACCACAGAAAGTCAAGTTCACCGCGAAATGGCGTCAGCCTTGTCTTGCCCTGTCGGTTTCAAAAACGGTACTGATGGTAATACGAAGATTGCCATCGATGCAGTACGTGCAGCGCGAGTACCACATATTTTCTACTCACCAGATAAAGATGGTTTAATGACGGTATACCAAACGCATGGTAACCCATTTAGCCATGTTATTTTACGTGGTGGTAAAACACCGAACTATGCTAAAGAACATATTGATGTGGCAACTCAAGCCTTAACAGACGCAGGTGTAGCACCCTCTGTTGTGGTTGATTTTAGTCACGGTAACAGCGAGAAAAAACACAAAAACCAGCTAAATGTTGCTGAAGATGTGATGACTCAAATGCGTACGGGTAGTATGCAAATATGCGGTATCATGGCAGAAAGCTTCATCGAAGAAGGCAACCAAGCTGTAGTAGCTGGTGAGCCTTTAGTTTATGGAAAGAGCATTACTGATGCTTGTATCCATTGGCAAGATACCGAAAAATTACTAGCGGATCTTGCTCTGGCATCAAGTGATCGTATCGCTATCGCATAAGCTCAGCGCTATATTGCAAAGACTAAAAAGCCGCATTCATCACGCGGCTTTTTGTTATCTAATCAATCAAGATTCTATTTCTTATAAATGATGTTTTATAAAATAATGCTTTGTAAATCTGCACTTTTGCGGTTAAGCATATGCGTTGATTGAATACGACGAATGGTGCCAGACTTACCACTAATAACCAAAGTTTCGGTCGTGGCAATATTACCTTTACGTTGCACCCCTTCAACCAGATCGCCTTTGGTAATGCCTGTTGCCGCAAAAATCACATCATCGGTTTTCGCTAATCTGTCCAATGGTAAGATCTCACCAACAACCAAACCTAATGCCTGACAACGTGAAATTTCAATTTCACCTGCCGCGCGGTTTTCAGGAGTATCACCTTTGACATCATGACGTGCTAATAATCGCGCCTCCATGTTACCGCCCATAGCCCGAATAGCTGCAGCAGAAATAACACCTTCAGGCGCCCCGCCTACGCAATACATCATATCGACTTCACTATCTGGCATACAGCACAAGATAGACGCAGCAACATCACCATCAGGTAATGCAAATACACGTACGCCCATTGCTTGCATGGCTTTGATTTTATCATCGTGACGTGGTTTGGCTAACGTCACGACCGTTAACTCAGTGATATCTTTATCTAGCGCATAAGCAACATTACGGATATTGTCTTCAAGCGATAAACGTAAATCAATGGCGTCTTTAGCATCCGGGCCTACCACTAATTTTTCCATATACATGTCAGGCGCTTTAAGAAACGCACCTTTTTCACCGACAGCTAATACAGCAACGGCATTCGATTGACCCATTGCAGTCATGCGTGTACCTTCAATCGGATCAACGGCAATATCAACGGCGTCAGCTCCGGCTATTTTGGTGCCGACTTTCTCACCGATGTACAGCATAGGTGCTTCATCGATTTCACCTTCACCAATAACAATTTCACCATCAATGTCGATTGTATTTAACATCACACGCATGGCTTCAACAGCAGCACCATCAGCAATATTTTTATCACCACGGCCAAGCCATTTATAACCAGCAAGGGCAGCTGCTTCAACAACACGTGAAAATTCAATGGCAAGTGTACGATTCATCTCTTAACTCCTATATATAAGTAGGTATATTTTAAAGTACCACCTACTTAATTACAATTTGAGAGTACTCATATTTAAACTATTATCTAAAACGGGCACCCCCAATACAACAGTATCTTATTATGCGCTAATCACGACATCCGTTTGCGGGATACAGCTACACGCTAATATCTTCTTGGCCTTCTTGCCATCATCCGTCAATGCATGGTCGGCAAGTACTCGTACTTCACCCGACTCTAATGTCACTCGGCAAACACCACAATAACCCGCACGGCAGTTATAGGGGATGTTCACCCCATTTTTTTCGGCTTGTTCTAATAAAGTGGTTTTGTTATCACCAACAAAGTTGGTATCCCAACTATCTAATAAAATATTCACTGGTTTACCTGGGGTATCAGAATGTTTATGATCGCCAAAGCTTTCTTGGAATTGCTGGTCAGCAGGTACACCCAAAACAGTGAGGGCGGTTTCCATTGTCGTCATAAAGGCTTCAGGCCCACAAACATAAGCAGAGCGCTCACTAATATCACGTACTACATCCGCCAGCATTTGCTGATCAATACGCCCTCTTAGTCCCGTCCAATCACTCTGTGTATTTTCGGCAGTCAAGGTTAAGACTAAACGCATATTGGTATGCTGACGCGTGAGTAACTGCAGTTCATCCAGGGCAATCAAATCTGCTGCGGTTTTTGCACAGTAGAAGAAAACGATATCTTTATCACATTCGGTATCAGCATAATAACGCGCCATTGACAGCATAGGAGTAATACCACTACCTGCCGACAGTAATAATAATTTTTGTGTTGTGGCAGTAAAGGCATGGAACGGCCCACGTGGTGATGACGCACCTAACCGGTCGCCAACCGCTAAATTATCATTCAACCAATTTGATGCTTTACCTTCAGGAACGCGTTTTACCGTGATAGCTAACAAATCAGGGCGGCTTGGAGATGATGATAAGGTATAGTTACGCATCACCAGATCTTGACCAATTTTTAAATTAAGGGTGATAAATTGACCCGGTTTATAATTTAGCAAAGCGGCTGGTTCGACACGGAAACGGAATGTTTTGGTGTCAGGCGTTTCATCAATAACCGCGACACAACATAATTGTCGCGTTTCACTTTTATTCCATAAGGTTTTAGCCTGTGGCTGAACATTATGATTCACCGCAGTCTTTGGTGCTGACACAATCGGTTTTTGTTTAGGGCGGTTATCAGCATAAAACTTAGGCGCGTGATACTCCAATACTTCAACAGTATCACCAAGCTTAACTTCAGCATCGTTATGACTAATTAAGTTTTGGCCAAAATCAATCCGGTCATTATCATCTTTACGAAATAGACTTAACGTTTTAAGCGGTTCTCTATCGTCTGCAAAACGTGTACTTTCAGGGAGCAATGTAGTAAAGATACAGCGCTCACAAGGTTTCACTAATTCAAATTCAGCATCGCCAATTTTGATCCGCTTCCAGTTGTCTTCAGCAAAAGGTTCACAACCCGTTACCACAAAATTAGTCCGAAACTGGCTCATCTCGATTGGCCGCGACGTGCTACGATTTAATTCATCTAAAGAGGCTTGAGAAATTAATAAAATAGGATAGCCATCTGCAAAGCTTAACTGCTTATCAAAATGAGCGACTTGACGTGAAGAGTTTTCACCGAAATAAAGTAATTGGCAATCTATCTGTAAGAACGTCGTTAACCATTGATTAATATCATCACTACAGCGCTGACTTTGGATATCAGTCCCCCACACAGTGACATTGGTATAGTCTTGTTGTAACTCTTTAAATCTGAAAGCAATAGGCGGCATCAGTGGCGCAGAAAGCATGATGCCTTGCGGCACGACTTCTATCTTGATTGTCGCTATCTTAGGCTGAGTTCGTCCGGTAATAAACAGTCCCTGCATGTCACTAATCACAAACCGGCGATCGTGTTCCAAGCCCATTTCACTCACATGAGAATGAGTTAAGTTAATAGCTTTTGCTGATTTTAATGGGTAAATAGCAAGTGCAGATAAATTGATTGTAGCCACGAATTAATTCCCTTACTGTAACAACGTTAACACCTTCAGATAACGGTTCATATAACTGGTCATATAACTGAAAGCGCAATAAAATACTGGGCAAGATAGTAGCTTACAATAATAACCGCATAAGCACTATGGAACTGTTTTTTAAATCGATCGAATGCCAGAGTCGCATCTGAAAACAAAAATATTACCGCACCAATAAACGCATAAGAACTGGCGGTACTATCCAAGCTGAAATAACGCTCACCACTCACCCAAGCCATGATGACGATAATACTCATATAAACCAATACCGGTACTTTCATTTCTGCTAATGATGGCCACAATAGGGCTAAATACGTCACTGCAATTACAATTAACGGTAAGATAAGAGCCCAAGTATAAGTCACCTCAAAACTCATTGAAAAGGCAATAATATAAACGACATGAGCGACTAAAAAACTCAATAAACCGGGAATGAATCGGTCTTTAGGTAACATAAGAAAGATATCGCCCAAAGTTGAGAGCAATAAACCAAGTAAGATCAACCAGACATAATCACTAAACTCCGGCGCAAGATACCAACACAAAGCAGCGATAGACAGCGTGGTGACAGGTTTAAACACATAGAACAGCCATTTTCTATCCTGATAAGCGCCATATAAATGCAGTATTGCACACACAGTGATAATTATAGTGGAGATGATAAGCGTGGTTGTAAATTCCATTTTGACTATTCCATAGTATCGAATAAATACTCAAGTCTGAGTCATTTCGATACCCACGATCAAGTACTAAAGAGGTATAAATGTGCGCGGGTTAACATTTATAAACATAACAACCGATGATTTAAGGCTAATGGTAGACAGAAATCCGTGAACTAGTCTAATTTATTCATTCATAAACATTAGGAGGCATGAGCATGGAACAACAACAAGCATTACAAAATCACCTGATCGCAATTGAAATGTATATTTGTCATTTGGGGAAAACATTTGAAGAAGCTTGCAACGAACTGAACCTAGATATTACCGATCAGTTGGCACTAAAAAGCATGATTGTTTCATAAGGTAACATTCTTTAGTATTTAAAAGAGCAGTATTTACCCTACTCTTCTAAGCTGACCTTGCACTCTTTATTAATAGGCAGGACCACGTCTGTTGCGGGTATTTCAAAACCGAGCACGCGTACAGTCTCGTCAATTAAAGCTTGTTTGGATATCGGTTTATTAATATAACCGTCCATTTCGGTATGCTTACAGGTCACTAAATCAAATTTAAATGCATCTTCGATTAGCGCTATAATGGAAGTTTTACTATTATCGCTCGTACCGGCCCTAATCATCTTGGTAGTCGCAATACCATCTGAGCCAGGGATCTGCATATAGATAATATCAAAGGTATATTTTTGGATCAGATCTAGACCGTCTAAACCTGAATTCGCAGTAAATACCTGCATTTGTAATTGCGTCAGTGTTTGCTGGAAAACAATTTGATTCATTTTATTATCTTCGATTAATAACACTTTTAACCCAGCTAATTTATCTAATGCTAAATCATTGCTGCCAATAATATGCTGAGTTCGTAATTGGTGAGCATGAGGTAACCTTAGATTAATCTTAAACTGTGCACCCTCACCTAATTTACTTTCGACTTGTAAACGACCTTTCATTAAGTTAATTAAACGGGAACAAATCGCTAAGCTTAAGCCGCCACTCGGTAAATCATTGGATCTATGATTATAAGGTAACTGCTCGTTATCAAACAAATGCGCGAGTTTAGTCACTGGAATACCAATACCTGTATCACTAATCGTAAAAACAATATCTGCAACCACCCCTTCTTCATTCGTGTCATCGATCTTGCTGCAATTAACTTTAAGTTCAACAAAGCCTCTATCGGTAAATTTCAACGCATTCGCCACCAAATTGACCAACACTTGCTGCAACCGAACCGGATCACCAATATAAAACCGATGTAGACCTTCACTATAATTCAGGCTAAAACGTACCCGTAAATTGTTATGCACAAACGGACGTAAAGAGGTGTAAACCTGATCGAGTATTTCTAATAAATCAAAGCGAACGTTACTTAGTTCTAAATTACCCGATTCAATTCTAGAATAATCAGTCACATCATTAAGTACCATCTGCATATGATTAGCAGAGTGTTTCATTAACTTTAAATATTCTGCGGATTTCATATTTTGTGGCATTTCACAAAGCAACTCTGCAGTGCCAAGAATACTATTCATTGGCGTTCGAATATCATTACTTAAACTCTCGACAAATTGCTGCTTAGATTGCGCTAACAGTATTTTATTCACTCGAGGTTCGGTCATTACCTCTATCTGAGCATTCAATAAATTAACTAACCCATCCAATTCTATATAAGGAGAGCTAAATGCTTCATGATGATTATCTTGATTTGCAATCGCGTCATTGCACTTTTGCTGTAGTTTAGCTAAAGGCTTGGAGACTAGCTTTTCTAACGCAAGCTTTGAAATAGCAAGCGAGATTAATAATAACGGCAATATCGTTAATAAAAGGTTTATTTTTAAGGTCGTAAACTCATCGATAAGTAATGGGTTAGCCTGTTGCACAGTCACTTCAATCGCAATAAAAATACCCGCAATGACCAACGCCAACATCACTAACAATAATGTTCTTATTTTACTGTATAACGAATATTGTAAAATGACTTTACTTGAATCGACCTTGATATTCCGCATACCATGCATCCTTCTATTACCTATTTAATAAATTTAGCTAAAATTGTCAAAATTGCTGCAATAACTAATATTTTTTCATTAATAGCAAATGCACAATGCGCTTTTAAAAAGGGATAATGATTTATTTCTGCAAGCATGTTCCGTTTATGCTGTACAATAGTAACTAGTGACTAGAAAATAGGGTTGGAATTTGAGCTGTGCTCCTATATAGTTCTCGCCCCTAAATAATTTCTAGCAATTATTTTTATTCTATTTTAAGAGGTAGCTTCTTTGCGCTTTCAAGATTTCGGTATCGATCCACGTTTAATCAGTTCAATCGAGCATTTAGGATTTGAACAAGCAACAGAGGTGCAGGAAGCAGCTATTCCACTTATTTTAGGTGGCTGTGACATCATGGCTACATCGCAAACGGGTAGTGGTAAAACCATTGCTTATGGTCTGCCAATATTACAGCGTATGCTAAAGCAACGTCGCTTCGAACACCGCGCGGTACGTGCAGTGATCTTAGCGCCAACGCGTGAGCTTGCGATCCAGGTACATGCAAACATGAAACATTTAGGCATGAGCCTAGATTATCAAATTCAATTGATTATTGGTCGTGAATCATTTCAGCACCAAGAAAAATTACTGCGTAAAAATCCAGAAGTATTAATTGCGACACCAGGTCGTCTACTTGATCATATCCGTGAAAAAACAATTTCACTTGAGCACTTAGAATTCTTAGTACTGGATGAAGCAGACCGTATGTTAGACATGGGTTTCCGTGATGACGTATCTGCAATTTCAAACAGCGCGCCAAACGTAAAACGTCAAACCATGTTGTTCTCTGCAACACTAGAGCACGTTGACGTTGCTAATATTTGTAACCAAGTATTGCGCGCACCAGAACGTATCGAGATTAACCGCTCAAACGATCAACATGAGAAAATTGAACAACGTCTGTATTTCGCTGACAACCTGACGCACAAAGAAGAACAGTTAGTGCATCTGGCTAAAACTGAAGATTATCGCCAACTGTTAATCTTCACAGCAACAAAGTTAGATACAGAACGTCTAGCAAAAATCTTAGTTGATAACGATATCAATGCGACTTCGATTCACGGTGACATGTTACAAAATCAACGTAAACGCACGTTAGAAGATTTCCGTCGTGGTCGTGTTGAAGTATTAGTAGCAACCGACGTTGCTGCGCGTGGTCTTGATATCCGTACATTAAGCCATGTTATCAACTTTGATTTACCGATTAACCCAGAAGACTTTATCCACCGTACTGGTCGTACTGGTCGTGCAGGCGCAACTGGTATTGCGATCTCACTCGTTAGTCCAAAAGATTGGACTTCATTTGGTAAGATCCAAAGCTACTTAAAAATTAAACTGCCTTGCACTATGTTAGAAGGTTTTGAAGCTAAATTTAAAGGCTTTAAACCAAAACCAGCGAAGAAACGTTTACCTGCAAGTAATAAAGGTCGTCCAGCAAAACTTGCGCGTAAAGGTGATAAGAATGCACCTCAACATAAGCAAAATACCGCGCCTAAGCAAGATAAGAAACAAGCGATGCGTGATTCCATGGCCAGTGCCGTGGATGGTGGTTTCGCACCGATGAAGAGAAAGCCAAGAGCTGAAATCATCGATGATGGTCACGAAGAAGATTAATACTAAAAACCTGCTCCCGAGCAGGTTTTTTTATTTATACTGCTTGTATCTTTTTGTTTAGCTCACAGGAGAGCAACCATGGCAGGATTAAGTTTAATCGCCCTACTCGATGATATCGCATCGGTGCTGGATGATGTTGCACTGATGACCAAAGTCGCCGCGAAGAAAACCGCAGGTGTGTTAGGTGATGATCTGGCGCTTAACGCCCAGCAAGTATCTGGTGTCAGTGCCGACCGTGAACTCCCTGTGGTTTGGAAAGTGGCTAAAGGTTCTTTTAAAAATAAAGCGATTTTAGTACCTGCCGCACTGCTAATTAGCGCGATTGCACCTTGGTTAATTACGCCATTATTACTTATCGGTGGTTTGTTCTTATGTTTTGAAGGTGCTGAAAAGCTCCATCATGCTAAATCAACACCTGATACTGAATCCAGCAACGATGATGATGCGTTAGCAGGGTTAACAGTCGAAGAGTTTGAGGATAGAAAGGTCAAAGGAGCGATCAGAACAGATTTCATTTTATCTGCTGAGATCATTGTCATTGCGCTTGGCACCGTGCAAATACAATCATTAACAACCCAGCTAACCGTGGTGAGTTTAATCGCTTTATTAATGACAATTGGTGTTTATGGCTTAGTTGCAGGGATCGTGAAAATGGATGATGTCGGTTTATATTTAGTGAATAACAGCCAAGCAAAAACTATTAAGCATTATCTGGGTAGTGGCTTACTGAGTTTTGCACCCAAATTGATGCGTTCACTTGCCGTAATAGGGACAGTTGCTATGTTCCTGGTCGGTGGCAGCATTGTCCTACACAGTATTCCTGGTTCTCATTATATGGTTCACGCGATACTCACTGCACTACCTGAAGTATTATCACATAATGTTGTTGTGACTAGCGTTATGCCCGTATTGATTGATGGTATTGTAGGACTATTAGCAGGCTTTATGGTGTTGATGGTAGTAACGACTATACAAAAGCTAAAACGCTGATTAATGCTCCAACCGTGATCATGAGTAACGATAATCAGGGCATCAGCATATATCGATACCATTGTCGTTACTCATCACACAATACCTATATTAAAGGTTAGCGCTTAACACCAAATTTCAGGTTTGATCGTAATACTCGCATCGCCAGATAACACTTGAATATCACCATCTTGGATCATCAGTTGTAGTTCCATGTTACGGCTATATAATTTTTCCATTTGCTCTGCCGTTTCATCACTAATAAATTGAATTGATAAGTTATCTGCGCTGTATTTAATCTTCTTAAACCATAACGCCGCACTGCGATCACCATAGGTATAAACCGTCGCTTTCTGTGCTTGATTACTGGCTTTCTTTAGACGCTTGTCCGATGGCTGACCTAAATCAATCCATTGCTCAATCACACCAATATCAGATTTGTACCAAATATCCGGTTCTTCATCTTCACCTAGGCCTTTAGTAAAGCTTAAACGTGCTTCTGCATCCACGTTTAGCATCCATGCTAGCAAACGTAACATAAGACGGTTATCGTTCTCTGAAGGATGCTGAGCAAGGGTAAGCGGGATATCATTCAGGTAAACATGATTATCAAGATCAACGATTGATATTTTTGCTTTTAAAATTGTTGCTGTTAACGCCATGGAGGTCACTAATAAAGGGGATATGACAGGCATGATACACCAGTCTTTAAAGCAAGAAAGCTTAAGGTAAAAAAAAAGCCTAATAATCGTAAATTGCTTTCACAACTTACCGACTATTAGGCTTTATCGAACCGCTTTAACGATCTATTTAATTA
>Ga0209395_1006580_pt1 | contig 12509 bp, 14 predicted proteins | sample GOMGulsemesocosm_3_FD_184635 | JGI IMG/M metagenome (GOLD analysis project Ga0209395, IMG submission 184635) | Methane-oxidizing microbial communities from mesocosms in the Gulf of Mexico - GOM9D Gulf of Mexico (SPAdes) (version 2) | ecosystem: Environmental > Aquatic > Marine > Cold seeps... | reverse complement strand
AATAGTGAGCAGTCTAAAGGAAATGATGTTGGTTATACGGGGCATCAGTTCGATAATGATACTGGGCTTGTGTATATGCAGGCACGATACTATGATCCAGTTATAGGTCGTTTCTATTCGAATGATCCGGTTGGATTCCGTGATGTGCATAGTTTTAATAGGTATGCGTACGCGAATAATAATCCTTATAAATATGTTGATCCGACTGGCGAATCTTCCCTGGCTATTAACTTTGCGTTAAAAGCAGCGAGAAACCCTAATACACCTAGAGCGTTAGGCATATTAGGATCGCGTGCCGTTGTCGCTGGTGGAACTGCTATGGCTGATTCACCAGCACCAGGGCCTGCTGATCTCATTGCTGTGGGGATTTTGGCAGTGGCTGTTGTAGATTTTGCTCTGACGACTTTAGATGATGACCCTAATCAATATTCTAAGCGTAACAAAAAAGAAAAGAATAAAGATAATCCTAATAAGAAAAAAACCAGTAGGGGGAATCGCAATGTGAAAAGTGATGATCCTGAGCAAGCTAAAGCTAATGAAAAGGCTGATGGGAAAAGACGAAATAGAGCTAAGAAAGATAAACAGCTGAAACCCAAGAAATTGGAAGAAGAAACAACTAACTAGTGATTCGATTGACAGAAAAATCTTTGATAGTTAAGAGGAAGTATTAAATGGATATGAAATCAGTTGAACATGTAGAGCAATTGTCGGCCAATCAATTTGAATCTATTGAAAAATTAATAGTGTTGTTTAAAAAAGGTAATGAAGATGTCAGAGTTGCTGTTTTAAATCGTATAAGTGATGAATTTTCACCTGATAAATTTATTAGTCATTATTATCCGATCAAAGAAGTTATTGAAATTTTTTTGGTATCATTAAATTCAGATTCTGAAGATGAGCAGACAGAGGCTTTATGCTGTTTACCAGAAATCAATGCAGACCTTGCAAGAGAAAGCGCCTTGAACTTACTTACACATTCGAGTGAGTGTGTACGTGAAGAAGCGCTTTGCATTCTTGGTTATGTAGGAAAAGATGAAGAGGAGCTCTTATTACATAAATATATAAATTTTGATGATAATGAAGTTCTTAGTATTGCTGCATTTATATCACTACTCAGACTTGGATATAAAAAATACTATTATATGTGTGAGAATATTATTAAAGCAGCTAGTGAAGAAGTTCTGTGTGAACTACTAACTGGGCTTTGTAGCCAAGTTGAACAATATGATTTTAATAACATTATTCCTTTACTTGAAAAAAGAGTATTAGATTACGATAGTGAAAAACTTGCTTCAGAACTTGAGGATTTCAAGTTTTATATTGAAAAATTTGTAAGGAAAACTGAAATTATTGCTCTAGACCTTGGAAATAATACTGATGTTGAACGTCTATTGTCATTTTTTGAACATCAGGATAAAGATGTTAGGTTTGCTGCTGTATCACGATTTGGAGCAGGGGTAAAACCGAAAAAAAATCTAATGAATTCCAAACCACCATCAGAGTCAGTATTTGACTATATTAAAAAGATGATTAACGATACTGATGATGAAATAAGGTCGGAGGTCCTTTCAATATTAGGTGATTGGAAAAGAAATCAAGATATCGAATTTATCGTTCAAAACATAGAGGACAACTCTGAGCTTGTTAGAATTGATGCAATGTATGCGCTGGGGGATGTAGGTGATAAAATTGCTCTAAAATATATTGATAACTATCTAAATAATCAAAGGTCTACACTAGAAAAAGTTCGTTATTTTAATACTTTATTACGCTTGGATAAAGGTGAGTATTTTGAAGAATGGCTTTCATTTCTTTCTAATAATAACGCCCTTATCCGAGAGAATATTGCTGGCAGTATTTGGAGTATAGTGACTCCTGATAGAGTTTTACAGCTTATAAAAGTCCTTGAGCAAGCTAAGAAAAAAGAATCATATGTTTTTGTTTACAATGAAATCAATGATGCTCTATCAAAATTGTCGTCATATAATGAAAATATTGGTTAATGACGAATAAAGTTAAATTCATTCGCTATTGTGTTAAAAATATTTTAGTCCAAAGCCCTACTTTCACTAGAATGCAGGGCTTTTTGTCGTCTAAAACGGGCAATAACGCCAGAAAACTGGGCAGTGGATACTGGTTTTGGTGTGCAACTGATTCCAGCGAGGTAGGCAAAGTGTTGCGGTGCCACTAAATGCTGACACCAGCGAAGCTGCCTAACCTCGCTGTTATCTATTGCCTACGCAAACCATAATAGCGTGCCTAATTAAACGGTAGTGTTGCTCATTATTGGCTCTGAAAGGTCGCTAATACCTGCTCTTCTAATATATTTTCGTGTATTTGAACTCGTTATTGCAGTCATCAATCTTTTGATAATAAATGGTGGCTCATTTCCCATATCAAATTTATCGAATGCATTTTTTACTTCTTTAAAGTTATGCTCAAATAACCAAAAGTAAAAATTTAGTTCTTCTTTTTTTGAATTGCCGATCAAAGCTAATAACCTGGCTTTACTCAACATTTCTTTCATCAATATTTGAAAAAATTCAAGATCTCTAATCATTCATGGTGATGCGTACTCATTTTTAAAAACCTCAAACATCCTATGCTTTTCTTTTGGAAAATAGCTTGAAGTTATTGGCTGATTTTTATTGATAAAATGGTGATAAATCAAACTGTAAATATTGTCTGCAAGTGTAGATATAGGTTCGAAGTGAGATAGTCTAATAAACAACTCATGGGCATACCACTTGGCGTTAACATAGGAATGCCATTGCTTTAATAATTCCATTTCCCTAATTAACATCAAAAAACACGCTAAAGCATCTAAATTGTTATTCTTGCCTACCCAGGAAAATGGTTCATAAGTTTTCCAAATATTACGCTCTAATACGCCATTCATTTTATTCTTCTTGAACAATCTATTTTGAGTATCAGGATCGAGCTGTCTCATATATTTTCTTGTTTGTTCAATCGTTGCGTTAGGGTTTTCTAAAATTAACCATAAAGGATGATTTAAAAGATATTTCGCGCCCTGGTATTTTTTATTATTCTCTATTTTTTGAATCAGTCTCTGATTTTTGAATCTTATTTGCCCGCTTGCATACTTTGCAAATGCCCCTGAACATATATCTTGATAATCTTCTTCAGATTGACCATCTGGTTTCTTAAAGAGCATTTCTAATTTTCTATAGGACAAATTCCCTGATCTTTCTTTCAAAAAAAACATTAATGTCTGACTCGCTATGTAACGAACTCTCTTTAAATCTCTGCTTTTCTCGTTCATTAATTTTCCCTAATAATTAGGCACAAATTGATGCCTAATTTCCTAAAAAAAGATAAGTAACTGTAATTATTTAATTTATCTATTTTTGAACTGTAAAAACTGTGTCCTAAACCTATAAAAATGGACACTTACAGGTTATCTGAAAGTATGCTTAAGATCTAAATACTTTGTCACTCTTGGTTATAAACGAAAAAGGTAAATGGATGAATGATATTGAGGTGCTTACAAACGCTTTAGAAAATGATCTTTTAAAGCTACATGGCCCTATTATGACAGGTGATCATTTACTGAAGGCGCTGGGCTATGTTTCACAAGAAGCTTTACGCCAATCGATGGTGCGCAATACTGTGCCAGTGCCAATTTTTAAAATGGAAAAACGACGTGGCTATTTTGTGCTTGTGAAGGATGTAGCCAATTACTTAGCCAACAGGCGGCACTTAACTGAAGTAGGAGGTAGTCATATCGATTAGGTTTCAAGAAAGGTAGTAATCACTTAGCAAAGACCTAGAAAGCAAAAAGCCTTGGTAATTAGCGCAAACTAATGTAAACCCAAAGCTTAGTGTGTTGTCGTTTCGACTGCGACATCCTCACTATAATCTTTCTGCGTAAAATATCAAGTATTGGCGTTATTTTCGCCAACGGATAGTTACGTCTGTGTCTTTATTTTTGAATCACGTTATTTATCAACACAAACGTTGAGGATGACGTACGGCTTAAAGGTAAACATCATGAATAAATCAAAAACAATCACGATAGTGACCATTAAAGAAATACTGAGACAAATATTAACCACCACATATTCTAATCACCACATAGCAAGGGTTTTAGTTATAGCACCTAATACAGTCAGGCGTTATCGTAAAATCCTACAAACAATGAGCTTTGATTGGCCGACTTACCAATCGATGCATGATGATGTTTTACTCACGTATTTCAATCGTCAAAAGGCACCAGATAAGGACAAAAGACAGCCTGATTGGGAATACACGCATAAATTAATGCAATCACATAAGCATCAAACATTAACGCAACTGTGGGATGAATATTGTTTTGTAGAGCCTGAGAGCGCTTATTGTCAGTCTCAATTTAATTTCTATTATCGTCAATACCTTAAATCCATAGATATCTCAATGCGTCAAACACACTATGCTGGTGAATGTGTTTATGTTGATTATGCGGGTAAAACGATTGGTTATTTCGATAGTGATACGGGAGAGCTTAAGCAAGCGCAGGTATTTGTAGGGGTATTAGGTTGTTCACAATATACGTTTGCCTTTGCCTCAAAGAGTCAGAAATTGGCTGACTTCATTGAAGCGCATAATAAAATGTATGGCTTTTTGGGCGGTGTGCCTCAAGTCGTTGTGCCTGATAATTTAAAGTCAGCCGTCACAAAGCCAGGTTCAACACCTGTGCTTAATCGCACTTATTTAGAGCAATCACGGCATTACAATTGTGTTATTGAACCTGCTAGGGTACGCCGCCCACAAGATAAGTCATTAGCCGAAATAGGCGTATTGATAGTGACTCGCTGGATAACAGTCATTCTTCGCAGGCGACAATTCTTTAGTGTGGAAGAGATTAATCACGCCATTGTTGAGTTATTAGAAAAACTTAATCAACGCCCTTTTAAACGCATTGAAGGATGTCGTGAATCACGGTTTATTGAACTTGATAAACCTGTATTACAACCGTTACCTAATCAACCATTTGAGTTTGCTACGTGGGTTAGTGCTCAACGGGTGAACGCTGATTATCATGTGGTTGTCGATAAACATTATTACTCGGTGCCTTATCAATACATCAACCGTAAAGTTGAAGCACGTATTACCCTTAAACATATTGAACTCATTTGCGCTAATCAATGTATTGCGACTCATATTAAAAGCAATGAGTCAGGAGGTTACACAACTATTAATGCACATAGGCCGTCTAATCATCGAGCGTATGCCGAACAGAATTTCGAGCATTATATGGTGTGGGCTAAAGATGTTGGTGATGCAGCAATTGCACTCGTCGAATGCCAGTTTGTGGGTAAGCCACATTACGCAATGACGGCAAGTAAAGCGTGTTCACAACTCAAGGGGTTGGCGACGTTGTACGGTAAAGAGCGCTTTGAGGCGGCATGTCAGTGTGCAGTAGAAATTAAGTCGTTAACCGTTAAAAGTGTGCGCTCAATTTTACAATGTAAGATTGACCAACGCAGTGAAAAATCGCCAACACAAAGCGAGTTGCCTTTGCATTACAACATTCGCGGTGCTGATTATTATCAACAGGGAGGCTTGTAATATGTTGCTACAGCAAATGATAGATCAATTAAATGCTTTGAAGCTCTATGGCATGGTAGCAGAGTTACAACGCCAAATGGATAGCCCTGAATCATTGAATTTAGCATTCGACGAGCGATTGGCATTACTCAGTGATGCTGAAAGTAGTGACCGCGATACACGCCGACATAATCGAGCAAGGAAAGCGGCTAAACTAGCGCTTGCTCACGCCTGTGTTGAGGACATTAACTTTCAAAAAGCACGAGGCCTTGATAGAGGGCAAGTTAAGGCGCTGTTTACGTGTGAATGGTTAGTGCGCTCACAACATATTTTATTAACAGGACTCACTGGTGTGGGTAAAAGTTATATCGCTTGTGCTTTTGCCCAACAGGCCATGCGTAAAGGTTATTCAGCCTTGTTTTATCGTGCACCCAGATTGCTGGAAGATATGGAGATTGCTCGATTAGATGGCTCTCTTCCAAAATTCAGAATGAGATTACTGAAATTTAAATTACTCATTCTTGATGATTGGGCACTAGCGCCACTTAGTGAGCATGGAAAACAAGACTTGCTTGAAATCATTGAAGATAGAACGGGTAAAGGCTCACTGATTATTACGTCTCAATTACCCATCGATAAATGGCATGAATACATCGGTGAACCGACCTTTGCCGATGCCATTATGGACAGAATTATTCACCGCGCTCATAAAATAAATATGCACGGTAACTCAATGCGAAAAGTTTTTGATTCGACAACGGGAGCGCCTAATGATGAGTAAGCCCCATCCATTAATAAAGCCAATCAGTATTGATGATAGCTATATTCAGCAAGTGTTTAATTACTACCAACAACGTTACCAGCAAGATAATGATACTCAAATATTTGTTCAACATTCCTCACGAATAGCAGACGATTTTCGATGCAGTGAACACATCGGGTTATGTGATAGAACTTTAGGTAAACACATGCAGGCAGTACGGACATTAACAGGCGGCGCAATGCGTGGCAGTTTAAAGCGCTCAGGCATATTACGCCCTAGCGGCCATGAGCTGTTTAGAGGTTGTGTTGTATTCCTAACAATGGATAAATACGAGCAAGTCATATCTGCTATTGGTTATCGTTATGGAGAGCGCATACACCCTTGGCAATCAGCCGTTATTCACTGGAACAAACCTGAATCCAATAACTACGTTAATCAAGGGTATGCATTAATTAAGGAGATGATTTATGGATAAGCCAAACAACAAACGTATTTGGTGTTGTGTTCGATATTATCTGTGGTTATGCGCGGCTAAGGGGCAATCATCTGAAACCATACGTGGTAAGAAAGCAGGGCTTAAAAAGCTCTTTCGCTGGTGCTTAGAGCGTCGTGTTCATTTCATTGACGAAATCGATTTAAATTTAATGGATAACTACATGGAATATCTCAATTGCTATCGTAAAGCGCTCGATGGTAATCCCTTATGTTTAGCGCAGAAACGTAACTTGTTGACCTTTGTTAAAACGTTCGTAGAGAAACTTTATGCTAAAGGATTATTGGCTACCAATGCTTTACAGCACATTGAATTACCCAGCAAAGGGCGTTCACTGCCTAAAGCATTATTTAGTGAGGTTGAGATTGAAAAAATATTGTCACAGCCATTACTCTTTGGTGTTTTAGGATTGCGTGACCGTGCCATTTTAGAAACCTTTTATGCGACAGGTATCAGGCGAACCGAGTTAATGAATTTAGACATTGATGACGTTGACTTAACAGAGGGTTTGTTACGTGTTAATCGCGGTAAAGGTAACAAAGACCGCATTGTGCCTATCAGTCAACGGGCTTGTGAGTGGGTGACGCTGTATTTAGGAAAGCTGCGTATGAACATGGCAAACATTGATACTGGCAGTGCATTATTTATTGCTAATCATGGTAAGCGTTATTCAGCGAATAAGCTTTCAGAAATGGTAGGACGTTACGTCAAACTATCAGGGTTAAAGCGCGCTGGTGCTTGTCATTTATTTAGACACGCAACAGCAACCATTATGCTTGATAATGGCGCTGAACTTCGGCACGTACAAGAAATGTTAGGTCATGCCAGCATATCGACTACCCAAATTTATACGTATGTATCACGTAGTATTTTAACGAAGACGTATCAACAAAGTCATCCATCAGCGTTATCAACATCATCGATATTCTCACCACACAGTGATGAATAATCGATTTTAAAATATCTATGACTTAGTAAGTTATTGAAAAACATTCTAAGTTTTAAATTAATAGATGGCACGTGAAAACTATAACACTTAGTGTTATAGTTTGTTGTGAAGAAGGAATAGTAATGAATATCTTTAAATCAAAATGGTTCAGTAAATGGGCTGAAAAAGAAGGGTTGACGGACAACGCCTTGCAAGAAGCGATATTAGAAATGAAAGATGGACTTAATGATGGTGAATTAGGTGGTAACGTTTATAAAAAGCGTGCGGCCATTCAAGGTCAAGGCAAACGCGGTGGACTCCGCACCATTGTCGCTTTTAAAGTTGGTGACAAATCATTCTTTATATTTGGCTTTGCAAAGAACCAACGAGAGAATATTAGTGCAAAAGAATTAAAAGCACTAAAGTTAATGGCTAAAGAGTTACTAGGTTATTCAAATCTACAACTTAATAAAGCGATTAAGTCAGGTGAGTTAATCGAGGTAAATAAATGATGAGTAATAGTATTTTAGATGTCATGCACGACACAGCCAAAGGCTTAACTGATGCAGGTTCAATGGATGTTCAAACGATGCGTGAGTTTGATGTTTTATGTTTACCTGAAGTTGAACATTATGATGCCAAGCATATCAAAGCCATTCGTGAAGATGCTCAAGTTAGTCAAAGCGTTTTTGCGGCCTACTTAAACACCAGTCCTTCAACTGTTAGGTCTTGGGAACAAGGTAATAAATCGCCAAGGGGAGCCTCGTTAAAGTTGCTTAACTTAGTGGCACATAAAGGGCTAGGAGTGCTAGCTTATTAATTACTAGATAACGCTATCTCCCCCATCATAAGTCATCTTTACAAGATGGCTTATGAATTAAATATCAGCGACTTATAAAATATCATTAAAAGTGTTACAGTCTAATTTCTCCTCGATTGGAACGCTCTTTTAAAACTTTCTCTTTTTCCCTTCCTACAAGTAAACCTGTGGATCGTAAGATCAATTACTGTATATGCAGGCACGATACTATGATCCAGTGATTGGGCGGTTTTATTCGAATGATCCTGTTGATGCACATAGTGTACATAGTTTTAATAGATATGCTTACGCCAATAACAACCCATATGCTTATACAGATCCTGATGGAAAATTATCAATACGAAAAATAAAACCAACACCTACTCCATTCCCAATTACACCGCCACCCCCACCTAATGCACCGCCTCATGAAGCACCAAATACTCCGAATGGATCGCCACCTTTAACATTGCCTGATTTATCAGACCTACCGATTCTGACCACTACATCTATTCTTGTTATTGCTGTTGCAATAATTCAGAACTCAGAGAATGGTGTCCAAGACGAATACGAAGACTTGGAATCAGCTGTAGGTAGTGTCAATCCATTAGATGAAGTAGAGTACGAGGGGAAAACAAAGTCACAGGGACTTAAAGACCAAGGGTTTACAGAAAAGTGGAGTGGGACTGACTCTGATGGGGTTATACAAACTGCTTTTAAGAACCCTAAAACTGGTAAATACACAGGTGGACATGAATCTTCTAAAAATGACAAATATTGGTAAAACTATTTGTCTAGTTGTCGGGATAAGTATGAATAATTTCATAAAAGTTGAACAGGATTACGCACTTAATCAATATGATACGTTATCCAAAGCAATTGACGCGGGTAAAAGTAATATAGAGTTGAAGGTTAAAAGTAAGTTGATAAACGGACAAGTGGTTCTGGGATATCAGTTTAACGGTACAACTTTGTCTATTGGTTTTACAAATGATAAGTATTTAGTTATTTCTCCAGGAAATTACTGTATCACTTGGGATGTGGTTGATAAAGCACCAATAATCGAAAACAGACCTTTAGAGCAACGAGTGATATTTGAATTTCCCAATAATAAAAGAGCGAAATGGGAATGGGAGGAAATATTAGATAGTTTTGTTGGAAAGCAAGTTGCTATTTCTTCTAGTGATCAGTTCTTATTTATTTTTTCTCGTGATTCATCTGAGTTTATGTTTGAGTCACTAGTGGATCAGGACAATGTTAATTTTAAATATTTAAATATTTCTGAATCATAAAACTGGAGATACCTCAGGGTCAGGTTAAAATTAAATTTTCTCCCTCCCTTTATTAAATAAAAAACAGAGAGAATATAAAGGACAAATATGGACGCTCCCTTGCTGTCAAGGCATTAGCCAAACTTTAGTGTCGCTCTAACGGCACTACTTTATCTTTTTGAAAGCTGTTAATCGTTAATAAACTAGTCTAAAAGTAATCAGTACCGACATATATTCAGGCTCTGTAATAAAACAAAGAAAAGGGACACACATAAAAATCTATCTAATAAATAACAAGTTAATCACTTAGTTAGATTTTTGGTCTTTCTCTTTATTACATAAAACAAAAGAAAAGGGACACGCACAAAAATCTATCTAATAAATAACGAGTTAATAGGTTGTTAGCCGATTAGGCTGTCATCATATGGTTATGACGGCCGTTATAAGGTGGCATGGATGCACGATACTATGATCCGGTGATCGGGCGTTTTTATAGTAATGACCCTGTTGATGCAGTTACATTTATTAGCAAAGGAAATATTAACGGCTTTAACCGTTATGCTTATGCAAACAATAATCCATATAGATATACAGATCCTACAGGTGAAAACCCTTTTGCAATAATTGGCGGTATAGCTGGTTTTTTTCAATCAGTTCAAGCCGTATCTGGTTCGAATGCTTCACTTGGGGATAAAATGCTAGCTATTGGCGCAGGAACTCTGATTGGTGCTTTAACTGGTGGTCGAGCTACAGGACTTATAACTGCTGTTACAACTAAGTTAGTTGGCAAGTCCGTTGTTGGTAAAGCTTTTAAAGCGACAGCATCAGGAGTGGTTGGTGCGGCAGGCGGAATACTGGGACAAAATACAGGAGATTATGTTACATCAGGGAAGCTTTCTTCTTTCGAAGATAATGCAAAAGCAGGTGTGATGGGTTTTGTTAGTGGTGTGGCTGGAGCAACATCATCAAAAAATGGCCTTAATGCCGCTATGACCATTGTAACCGAAACTGTTTTACAGACTGGAAGTGCTATGGCTAGTGAACCTGTTAAACCATTAGAAATAACAATTACGTGTGGCTCAGAATGTTCGGAAAAGTAAGTTATACATCTCCATTAAATGTGGTGGTTTTAATAAGGGGCAATAATAATGTTTAATTCTAGCCAAACATATTGGGAATATAATACTAAAGTAAGTTCAATTCTAATTACTTTATTAATGGTCGGGTTCTCAATAGTGTCTTACAGTTTAAATTTTTTTTATGAACCATTATTTTTGACTGTTTTTTCTATTTTTCTGATTGCTTTAATTTGGGTATTAGGAGTTTCTTATCGAATATCTAAAGAAAAGTTGGTAATAAGTAAATTTAATATCACGATAAAGACGATTGAACTAAAGAAGCTTAACTTCATGCGCTTGTTGAGTCGACAATTCGCATTACCAATTTATAACAATATTCCGATGTTTTTTTGGGGCATTAACGGAGCAGAAAAAAAACAAATATTAGATAAAATTAACTCAGTAATTAATCAACCAAATGAAGAAGAATTCAAAATTATTTGCAGCAATAAGAAGTTATTGATAGAAATAATTCAGAATATATTTTTAGTAATCGTGTTGTTCGTTTCTGCGTATCGGGTGCGTGTTTTATACTCCAGTGATAATGAGATAGTTATTTATATCATTGTTATTTTTCTTATCCTTACTTCGTTATGGAAAGCTAAAAAAATAGAGAAAACTTTAGTTAATAAGGATATTGACGATAGGACAGACTAAAAAATCTATCTATTAAATAACGAGTTAATGGCTTGGTGAGATTTTTAGTCCCGCTCTTTATTAAATAAAAAACTAATATATATGGACATATATGGACGCTCCCTTGCTGTCAAGGCATTAGCCAAACTTTAGTGTCGCTCTAGCGGCACTACTTTATCTTTTTGAAAGCTGTTAATCGTTAATAAACTAGTCTAAAAGTAATCAGTACCGACATATATTCAGGCTCTGTAATTAGGGATATTTCAATTACCCCTGGCCTCTGGGAGAAAAGGGATGAGAAAAGGGACACGCATGAATTTTAGACGGCTAAAAGAATCATAGTCTAAAAGCAAAAATGGAAAAATAAAAAATCTACGTGATAAATAACGCGTTAATGACTTGTTGATATTTTTTAGTCCCTTTATATCAAATACGAACCAGAAAACCCAAGCCCTGCTTTTAAAAACGCAGGGCTTTTTTATGAGTTTTTCTGGTGATAGCGGTAGCTGGACAACTATTCATAGCAATGTGAAATCGACGAGCTATCAAAAAAGTGGCGCGCAAAGTAAGACTTATAGATATGGAGTCATGGCTTGTAATAGCAGTGGTTGTAGTGGTTATAGATACACGGGGAATCTTGTAAACACATTACCGCCGAGTTATGTCTCAGTACCAAGTACACATCACAGCTCTACAATTTCTATCAGTTGGGGCAGTGTAGCGACAAGGAAACATTACTTGTTGCAAGAAAAAATAGGCAGCGGCGGCTGGAGTACTATTGTGTCTAGCACGACATCTACAAGCTATAACCGAACAGGACGAGGCAGTAACACTTATCAGTATCGTGTTGCCGCTTGTAATAACGCAGGTTGTAGTGGCTATCGCACAAGCCAAACTGTGCGTGTGGTCGCAACCCCTTCAAGTATTAGTTATGCATCGAAAGATTTTGATGGC
>Ga0209395_1006574_pt1 | contig 12512 bp, 8 predicted proteins | sample GOMGulsemesocosm_3_FD_184635 | JGI IMG/M metagenome (GOLD analysis project Ga0209395, IMG submission 184635) | Methane-oxidizing microbial communities from mesocosms in the Gulf of Mexico - GOM9D Gulf of Mexico (SPAdes) (version 2) | ecosystem: Environmental > Aquatic > Marine > Cold seeps... | reverse complement strand
CGACTTGCATGTGTTAGGCCTGCCGCCAGCGTTCAATCTGAGCCATGATCAAACTCTTCAATTAAAAAGTTTTTTGTCTTTCTCTATAAAATAGATGAGACAGCTCAATGAATTCTGTTTTTGATATAATCAAGTAAACTTGATTACGTCGCATATGACTGTGTAGTCACTCGCTCTTTCCTAAAAGGAATGAACAAACAGATTTTATCGAGACTCTAATTTTGTGTCACTCAACATTACAAGAATGAAGAAGTGACTTTAGAACTCAATCTGCAAGAGTGCCCACACAGATGATTACTTAAATTTTTAAAGAACGTTTCAAGCTTTTTGGCTAGTGCCGTTTCGCTTGGGGTGTGCATAATACACCGTGATTATTTTGAGTCAAGACTTAATTTAAATTCTTTTTAAAAAGTTTTTATATTAAGTTTTAATTAACTCTACCAACCTAGTCGATGTCGCTACATCCCTTTAAGAATGTTGCTTGCCGTCTGTGTCGGTGGAGGCGCAGTATAGAGAGATTCTATTTCAGCGCAAGTGTTTTTTTATCTTTTTTCACTTTAATATTTCATACTAACTTTAACGACACATTACATACAGGTTACTCACAAAAACCTGTTGATAAGTTTGAAAAATAACTATCAGTCGTCTTATTTTATTAAGATAGTCATAATTTATATTCTCTCCTTTATATATAATGCTAATATTCTACTTCTATATATGTCGATATATTCAAGAATTAGCTCTTTGCTTATTTAAAGTTTCTAAATAATAAATTCACGGAATTACTATAAGATGAAAATCATCAGTTTTAATATAAACGGCTTGCGCGCCCGCCTTCATCAATTACAAGCAATCATAGATAAACATCAACCAGATATTATCGGTTTGCAAGAAATCAAAGTTCATAATGATGCATTTCCCGTTGAAGCTGTTGAAGCTATGGGTTATCACGTTTACTTTCATGGTCAAAAAGCGCATTACGGTGTTGCTATGTTATGTAAAAAAGAAGCTGATGTAGTTCAAATGGGTTTTCCTACTGATGATGAAGAATCTCAAAAGCGTATGATCATGGTTACAACTACAAATCATTCAGGTGAAAAAATCACAGTGCTAAATGGTTACTTCCCACAAGGGGACAATATTAGTCATGAAACTAAATTTCCATACAAACGACAATTTTATAAAGATCTGATGGGCTATTTAAATGAGCATCATACTAATGATGAAAATGTCGTTGTTATGGGCGATATTAATATATCTCCTGCCGATCTAGACATAGGTATTGGTGAACCAAACGCTAAACGATGGTTAAAAACAGGGAAATGTTCATTTCAACCTGAAGAAAGACAATGGTTATCTACATTAATGGACTGGGGTTTTAAAGATACATTTAGGGAGCAACATCCTGATGTATCAGATCAATACTCTTGGTTTGATTATCGTTCAAAAGGGTTTGTTGATAACCGAGGTTTACGAATTGATGTTGTATTAGCCACAAACTCATTAGCTCAAACATGTATCGATACAGGAATTGATTACGAATTAAGAGGTATTGAAAAACCTTCTGATCATGCTCCAATATGGTCTGAGTTCAAATAATATGTCTTTAGATTATATTTGTCCGATCTGTAGTTCTGATCTGACATTAAACAATAAAACACTAAAATGTGTAAACAATCACAGTTTTGACTTTGCAAAAGAAGGCTATGTAAACCTTTTACCTGTGCAAAATAAAAAAAGTAAAGATCCAGGTGACAACATAGAAATGGTTCAAGCCCGCAGGAACTTTTTAGCACAAGGTCACTATGCTTTTTTACAAAGCGCTGTTGCTGAAAAAGTTGCTTCCCTACCTGCAAAGAAAATAATCTTAGATCTTGGCTGTGGTGAAGGTTTTTATACTCAAGCATTACAAAAATCAGCTATCGATTGTAAGGTTTATGGTATTGATATTTCAAAGCCAGCAGTAAAGTATGCCGCAAAAAGATATCCTGACTGTTATTTTAGTGTTGCTTCTATCGCACAAGCACCATTTGATAATCTTCAAGCGGATGTCATTGTTAGTATTTTTGCGCCATTATTTGACGCTGAGCTTTCACGTTTATGTAAAGATAAACTTATTGTCGCAAGCCCTGGTCCTAGACATTTATTTGAACTTAAAAGCCATATATATCAAGACGTCAATCTGCATACGCCAGTTCCATGTCCAAATGGATTTGAGAGTGATAGTGAAGAGACGTTAACTAGAACTGTGGTACTTGATATTCCGACAGCAAAAAATTTAGTTATGATGACACCTTTTGCGTGGAAGTTTAGACCTGAACATTGGCAAGCATTAGAGAAAAAAGAAAATATTGAAGTTACTTTAGAATTCTACTTATCTATCTTTAAAAAGATAATTTAGTTTATCTGAATTAAGGAGTTGAGTTGTAAAAAAGGCTTTCTTTTATAAGAAAGCCTTTTTAGTTTTTACGTTTTTTATGAACCATTAATTAATATGTGAACATAGATACTTGCCCCGTAGCCTAATGCTATAACAGGAGTCCATTTTAAGTGACTAAAGAAAGTATAATAACCTCTAGCTTGACCCATCAATGCAACACCAGCAGCTGAACCTATTGATAACAGACTACCACCAACACCTGCTGTTAAGGTAACCAACAGCCACTGAGCATGGTTCATATCAGGTTGCATTGTTAATACGGCAAACATGACCGGGATGTTATCTACTATCGCAGACAAAACACCAACAAGAATATTTGCAGTAGTCGCACCAAGTTGCCCATACATAAATTCCGAAATTAAACCTAAATAACCAATATAACCTAAGCCACCTACAGCTAAAATCACACCATAGAAAAAGAATAAGGTATCCCACTCTGCTTTGGCTATTTTATCAAAGATATCAAAATCGTCTGTTCTTGTTCGACCTGCAGGAACGTCTGAAGTATTCAATTTTCCTTGACCAGATTTTTTAATATAGTAACCAAACAGTTTTAAATAAGCTAAACCTAACATCATGCCGAATACCGGTGGTAAGTGTAGGAAGTTATGGAATGAAACCGCAGTAAAGATGGTTAAAATAAATAAACCAACAATGGTTAAGCCGCCTTTTTTAATTTGTGTGACTTCACCTGCGCCAGATTTAGGGCTACCTTTAGGAAGGAAGAACTGCATTATAAACGCAGGGATCACATAGTTTACAACTGCAGGAATAAATAACGCGAAGAATTCAGTGAATTGCACTATGCCTTTTTGCCATACCATTAAAGTTGTAATATCACCAAACGGGCTAAATGCCCCACCGGCATTAGCACCAACAACAATATTAACACAGCTCATGGCAACAAATTTAGGTTCGTCTTTACCTACAGCAAGTACAACAGCACACATGATCAGGGCTGTGGTTAAGTTATCTGCGATTGGGGAAATAAAGAAAGCAAGGATACCTGTAAGCCAAAATAAAGCCTTATAGCTATAGCCTTTTAGTATTAAAACATCACGTAAAGCATCAAATACATTACGTTCAAGCATTGCATTTATATAAGTCATCGCGACTAAGAGGAAAAAGAAAAGTTCAGCGTACTCTAGGAAGTTATGACGTATTGCCACTTCAGCAGAATGTGGCATACCTTGAGAATTATAGAAGGCAGCGATCAGAATCCATATTATACCCGCAGCTAATAAAACTGGTTTTGATTTGCGCAAATGAAGTTTTTCTTCAAGAATGACCAAAGCATATGAAAGTACAAATATTGCAAGGGCTGTATACCCTATCCAATGTGATGTTAAATCTATGCTATCGCCTCCTCCTGAAGCAAAAGTTGAACCTGAAAAGACAAGTGCGACCAGAGTGAATAAAAGTTGTTTCATGTAATTTAGCGTCCCCAAATGTTGCGATTATATTATCGAGCGATAGCACCAATAATTATGCCCACAGTAGATTGAATCTATGCGGGGCAAAATAGCACTATTTAACTTATTTTTATTGATTTAAAACAAACAAACGATACACGGAATAATTATTGTAATTATTATTCTGTTTTATGAATTAAAGATCATCAATGTTGACTATTTTTCTCTTCTCGTATGTTCAAGCCTTGAAAGTAAACTTGATGTATCATGGCGACCACCACCTAATGATTGTACTTCGCTATAGAACTGATCTACTAATGCCGTTACTGGTAAACTTGATTGGTTATTTCTCGCTTCATTTAATGCAATGCCTAAATCTTTTCTCATCCAATCTACAGCAAACCCAAAATCATACTCACCGTTACACATCGTTTTATAACGGTTTTCCATTTGCCAAGATCCAGCAGCCCCTTTAGAAATGGTCTCAATTACTTTTTCTCCATCTAGGCCTGCACTTTTTGCAAAATGTAACCCTTCGGCTAAGCCCTGTACTAAACCTGCAATACAAATTTGATTCACCATCTTAGTTAATTGACCAGAACCAATTGGACCTAATAATTGACTAAATCTTGAGTAGCAGTCCATTACAGGTTGCACTTTATCAAAAATGGCTTGGTCACCACCTGTCATTACGGTTAAAACACCATTTTCAGCACCGGCTTGGCCTCCTGAAACAGGAGCATCTAAAAATGAGATCCCTTTGTTTTGTGCCTCTTGTGCTATTTCTCTGGCAACCTCGGCTGATGTAGTCGTATGATCAACTAAAATACTCCCTTGTGCCAAACCCGCAAGCACGCCTGATGATGCCAATGTTACCTCTCGTAAATCATCATCATTACCAACACATACAAAAACAAACTCAGCACCAAGCGCAGCTTCAGATGGTGTCGATGCCATAGCGCCACCATATTGTTCAACCCACTTTTTTGCCTTGGTTTCAGTTCGATTAAATACGGTTACATCAAAACCTGCATTTTTTAAATGGCCAGCCATAGGGTACCCCATAACACCTAAACCAATAAAAGCGACTTTAGTTGACATTTTTTTACCTTTTTTTAAGCTCTTATACGAAAAACCATTTATCTGATTAAAAGACAAATGGTTTTAGAATTTAATTAATTAATATTTATTATTTGAATGCTACATTAGCAAAAACTGCTGTCATTAATATTGGACAAACGTAGCGAATATATTGTGCAAACCAATAATGAATACCACTGCTAACAGCGACCAGTTTATTGCCTCTTTTCCATAACCAACCAACTGTAATAAAATAAAACAACCCCATTAAAGGGAGTTGGTACTGGGTAAATACTTGGATCACTAAGCCAAATAGCCAGTCAAAATTTAAAATAATTAAACTAGAAGAGATAAAAATGATAAGAGTAACTAACCATGTTGCTTTTTTTCTAGATACATTTTTATTTTCTACTAAGAATGCAACTGGGATTTCAGTTGAAGAGATAGTTGAGGTGATAGAAGCAATAGACATTAAAACAAAAAATATGAAACCAACATATAGACCAACTTGACCCATAGAGCTAAACAATTCTGGTAAAACTGCAAAAATCAACTGTCCTTCACCAATCAGTTTGCCATTTTGAAATACTTCTACACCATGATTTTGAGCAACATATAACGCAGGGATAATTAATAAGCCAGCAAGAAATGCCACACTGGTATCTAGCAGAGCTACTGATAAAGTGAGTTTAGGTAAATTAGCATCTGGTTTAAGATATGAACCATAAATCATCATACACCCGACACCAAGTGATAACGAGAAAAACGCTTGGCCCATGGCTGCGATTATAAGTTCCGGATCAGTGATCTGATTAAAATCAGGTTTTAAATAGGCACTGAAACCCGCCATTGCACCATCTAGTGTACCAATATAGGCAATGAGTAAAACCAGCAATATTAAAAGCAAAGGCATTAATCTTCGAGACCAAGTTTCGATACCAGATTTAACACCTTTTAAGATTATGCTAGCACTTAATATCAACATAAAAGGTGTAAAAATGAAATTACGTAGCGTTGAGTCGCCTTTTAAAAATTCACTCACTTGCGTAAAGTTAAGCAAAGTCGCTATTGGTTCTAAACTATATGCAAGCATCCACCCAGCTACAATTGAATAAAAACTCAACATAACAATTGCGCCTGATAAACCGATATATCCTGCTGCTGCACCCATATTTTGAGATTTTTCTTTGCAAGCTTGTTTTAAGGCCTCAACTGGGTTTGCTTGCGCACTATGTCCTAAGTATAATTCGGTATAAAGTGCTGGTAAGGCGAGTAGAAAAATAACAAGAAAATATACTAGTAGAAAAGCCCCACCACCATGATTTGCAGCTTGTGTAGGAAACCCCCATATATTGCCAAGTCCAACGGCCGCACCTGCTGCAGCCAATACAAAACCTAAACGACTTTGAAAGCCATCGCGTAATTCTGCCATTTTATTATTATCTCTTATTATTATTATGTATCATGCACACCGACGAAATTTAATAGTACAGGCTTAGCTTACTAGATAGCAAGCAGCTAAAGGCAGGATTTAATGATATTACAGCCCTTTTTTGATAATAAACTAAAATCTCAAATTAACCTGGATATAATCAGCTTACAGCCTGAAATTAACTTATATATTTTACCATCTCATACTGTAGACATTGAGAAGTATACCCATTTAAATTTTTTCACCAATTTTGAATTAGCCACAATTAATAAACGCAAAAAACATTCCGCTAAACAAGAGTACATCATCAGTCGTTATATTATTAAACAGGCTTTAAGTTTTTCACTAAACAGTCAATTAAATCAAATTGAAACTCGATTTAATGAGAAACTGAGTCGATTAGAAGTAATTTACAATGGAAAACTTTTAAAAACCTCTATTTCAATATCCCATAGTAAAGGCATGGTATGTGTTGCTATAAGCCAAACAGAGTCGGTATTTGGTATAGATTTAGAGCATATAAATCAAAAGCGACCTTTTGTTAAACTTGCGAATCATTTTTATCACGAAAATGAAATTAAGCTTATTTCAAACTCAGAGCAATCACATGATATTTTTTATCGTATATGGACGCTTAAAGAGGCATTAGCTAAGACTATTCGACAACCAATATCACAATTATTAAGCGTAAACGTTTTTGATGAAATTCAAAAACGTCAGTTACATACAATATCATGCCAATATCAAGGTTTTGACATTACAGTGATAAATAAAAAGCCTTTAAACAATATTGTGCTAAAAACCTTGAAATGCCTTTAAACTTCGAGTAAGCGACTATGAATCGATTGCACAATCTGATCTGAACGTGACTGCTCAACTAAAAAACATAAGTTATGTTTGCTTGCACCATGACATATCATACGAATATTAAAGTCAGCTAAAACTTGCATCAAATTCACTTCTTCCTGTTGTAATTGAATTTGTGAACCAATTAAAGCAATAAGCGTTAAGTTATTTTCAACACTCACATGGCAAAACTCAGAAAGTAAATCTAAACATTCTTGTTCTAATTCTGGTCTGCTAGCATTTGGCGCATTATCTAAAGTCAAAGCAACGCTAATCTCTGATGTCGTAACTAAATCAACTGAGATATTAAATTGAGCCAATAAAGTAAATACTTTTGCTAAAAAGCCACTCGCAAGCAACATTTCAGGACTTTTTAAAGTCAATAATATTTGGTTTTTCCTTTGCGTAACTGCGCGGATCCCACTATGTCTGGTTTTTTCTTTTTCAATCCAAGTACCACCTTCATTTGGGGCTCGGCTAGAACCAACAAAAACAGGGATCCCAGCTCTGCTTGCCGGTAAAATAGTTGCTGGATGAAGTACTTTGGCACCAAAAGTTGCCATTTCAGCCGCTTCATCAAAACTCAATTTAGCAATGGGAGTCGCTTTACTACACAACCTTGGATCAGTCGAGAAAATACCAACAACATCGGTCCAAATATGTATCGCTGATGCATCAATGGCTTCCGCGAATAATGCAGCACTATAATCCGAACCACCACGACCTAAAGTTGTTGTATTTCCTTGTAAGTCTGAACCAATAAAGCCTTGTGTTACAACGACTGAGTTTTCTAACAATGGATTTAAATTTGTTAATGCAGCATCTTTAGTGGCACTTAAATTAGGCGTTGCTTTTCCAAACTGGCTATCAGTTTTTAATACATCTCTGGCATCAAAGCGCACCGCATTGATACCAATTCCTCTTAGCACTTGGGTAAATAGATATGAAGATAATCTTTCCCCAAAGCTCAATAATGTATCTTTGTCTTGTTCTGTTGGATTAATATTTTGCGATAATTCTTTAAATTGATTTAATGTCTGAGTAAATCCATCAGCTAAATCATCGTCTAAGGATATATTATTTAAGATTGAGCTTTGAATCTCATCTACTTGCTCAATATGCTTATTCCGGTCAATTTGAGTTAAATCATTTTGGCAAAGTGCAACTAAGTGATTTGTCACACCAGCACTTGCGCTAACAGCTACGACTCTAACTTGTGTATTATTTTTTATTATTTGGGCACAACGGCTCATAGAGTCGAAATCGGCAACGCTTGTGCCACCAAATTTTGCTACAACATAAGATGAATTCATGGGATCTCCTAATACTTATAAGGAGAACTTGGCAGGACTATAATCTAGATACTAAAAGTATGAAGGATAAAAGATGTCTCAGCCAGAAGCTCTCCACCTTATTAAAGCTCATATTTGAGATTTAATACTCGGTGACAATTTTTGAGGATTCAGCCTCAAAAACCGAAAAATAACATCACGGTAGAATTATTTCTCTCGGCGAAAGTCCCCCTCATTAGTGTTCATTGGATACCGCTCCTCACACTAATATACCTGGCTTTCGCTCCTCTTCTGTTATTTGAAAAATTTACTCTTTCAAATAAAACCCTACTTGTTAGCAGGGACTTGAAATTTACATTTTAGACGTCTAGCTGTCAATAATTAATTCAATAGAAATTAAATTAAACGATTGGCATTAAAAATCCGGCTAAATAAGCACCAAAGTAACCTATAGTATAAGCAATTAATAAATAGAAACTCATTTTCAAATAACTCACAAAAGTTAATTCTTTTATTTTACTCATTGCTATAATTCCGGCTGCAGAACCGATAATCAGCATTGAACCACCCACGCCTGTTGCATAAGTAAATGCAAGCCACTGCCTCGGGTCCATTGCAATATCTGCTTTAAGTAATGCAGCTGTTAATGGCACGTTGTCTACTGCTGCGGATAAAATACCCATTAAATAATTTGCATATTCTGGTGCTAATATTTCATATAATTTTGTAAACTGATTTAATACACCGACTTCTTTCATCGCGCCTACAAGTAATAAAACACCCACAAAAAATAATAAAGTATCATATTCAATTTCACGTATGTAATCGATAATCTTTTTATTAACATCTTTCTTGCGCATTAAAAATTGTGCCACTAAAAACATTAATGACAAACCAAATAAAAATGTAAGTACCGGTGGTACATGATACATAACACTAAGGAGTAGCGTAGCAGTAATGGTTGATAGAAATATCACTGCAATTGTAATATCCGTTTTTTCGATTCTTCTATGGGTTTGTGCTTCAAAAGTCAAAGTACCATTCATTCTTAATGACAATAATGCAGCAAGGGCCATAACACTTACAGCAGATGGCGCGACTAATAATAATAAGTGACCAATCGTAACTTTATCCGCAAGGAAAATCATTAAAGTAGTTACATCTCCGGTGATCAATGAAACACCACCTGAATTAACTGCAAAAATAATTAAAGTGGCGTATTTGATTCGTTTTTTTGCTTCAAGTTTTAATGATAAAACAACAGCAAGTGAGATAAGCGTCGCTGTAATATTATCTGAGATTGAAGAGAATAAGAAAGCTGCTATACCAATTAAAAACATCAATTTTCTTTCTGTGATTTGTTTTGGCATGACTCTATGTACTAAGTTTTGTATAAAACCTTTTGAATTTAAATACGCTACAAAGGTCATTGCCGACATTAAAAATAGCCATAAAGTCGCAATTTCCAAAATATTTTCATTTAACTGGTGCTGCACTGCTTCTGTGCTTTGACCATTAATGGGAGAGATAAAGGCGATAATCCAACATAAAGTGCCAAAAAACAATGTTGTTTTTGCTTTGTTAACATGGATGATATCTTCAATCACAATTAAAATAAATGCGATCGCGACCAGAGACAAAATAATGCCAGTTACCATTGGGTTTTCAACCTTTTACTAAATAATGAATAAATAAGGTACAAATTTGGCGCGCAGTCTAACACTTAAATTCTGATAAAACTATGTGAGTCCCGAGGTAAAATTAAGGCAGGAAGTTTATAAAATATATATATGATGTCTTGGTGAATATTTATTATTTATTTATATTAACTTTACATTGCACGCATCACACTTTGTTTAAATTAAAAACATAAACAGCTTTAAAATCAGGCTGTTTAGGAAAGTAACGACTTAAATTCAGTAATCAGGTGATAAATAACCTTTTTTATAACAAATAAAACTTTTATATAACTATTATAAAAAAAACCAACCAAATTAATTTAGGTTGGTTTTTTTTATTCTCATTTTTCAAACATAGAAGTATTATTTTTGTGTATGTTTTTTCATCCAATCAAAAACTTCACCGTACCAATGTACTCTATTATCTTTGTTTAATATCCAATGGTTCTCATCTGGATAAATAACAAGTTTAGATTCGATTCCCATACGTTGTAATGTTGTGTAAGCACCTAAACCTTGCGCATACGGTACTCTATAATCCTTTAACCCGTGGATCACTAACATAGGCGTTTTCCAATTTTTAGTAAATGATGCAGGATTGAAAGACTTATAATCTTTTGCATCAGTCCAAAATGGGCCGCCCATATCATGCTCAGGGAACCAAAGTTCTTCAGTACTTTGATAAAAGCTATCCATATCAAATAATCCGGCGTGATTTATTAAACAATTAAAGCCATCAGTCCAATTACCTGCAATCCAATTCATCATATAACCACCGTAAGATGCGCCTAAAGCACATGCATTATCGGCATCTAACCAAGATTGTTGCTTAGTAATGAAATTAAAGCCTTTTTGTAAATCTTCAAGCGGCTTACCACCCCAATCTCGAGAAATAGAATCAGTAAAGGCTTGTCCATAACCTGTTGAACCATGGAAATCTATCATCACAACACCATAGCCTTGTGCTGCCCATAGTTGTGCATTCCAACGAGAGCTGAATAAATTACCAAATGATCCTTGTGGACCACCGTGTACTAAAAACGCAATTGGATATTTTTCGCCTTGCTGAACTTTTTCAGCATCAAAGTTCCATGGTTTAACAAAATAACCATGTACTTTTTCATCATTCCAACCAGAAAAATTAAACTGTTCAAACTCACCAAATTGAACATTAGCCAATTTATCTTTATTTATATCAGTCAATTGATGTAAATCAGACCCATCGCGGTTTACTGAAAAGATGTTTTTAGGTGAATTTAAAGCATGACGACTAAAAATAATTTTATTGCCCGCTAAATGTAAGTCCCCTGCACTACCATCTGAATATATTTTTCTAACATCACCAAAATTAGTACTGATTTCATAAATACTTTTTTGACCAACATCTTGTGCAATTACATAAACAGCACGGTTATTTGGAGCAAACGTAAAGCTAGCGACACTACGATCCCAAAGTGGTGCAACTTCTTTTAATTCTGAAGTTTTTAAATCCTTTAACATTAAAGAAAATTTATCAGCTTCAAAACCTTCCTTCTTCATGGCGAGATAAACCATAAAACGACCATCAGCAGAAAATGCAGGCTGTGAATCCCAAGCTTTATTATCAGGAGTTAAGTTTTCAATCTCTCCACCTTCAATCGACACTTTGAATAAATCATAGTTAGTTGTCCAAGATTGGTCTTTACTTGGCGCTTTAGCTGAGAAAACAACATTCAAACTATCTTGTGTAAAAGTCACTTCTTCCATGCCAGCAAAAGGCTTAGCAGGAATATCAGTATCCCAATCAGGCGTTAAATCTTTAGCTTGAGTTACTATTTTATTAGAAATGTCAGTAACAAAAATATGGCTTCTAAACTCAGTTTTCCATGTATCCCAATGACGAACGGGTAATTGTTTATATACTTTTGCAGTGTGTTTTACATTTTCTAATTCGGCTTTTTTTTCAACTGAACATTGAATCGTTTGACACGTTGGGAATACTTCTAAAGCCAGTGCTAACTTTTTATTGTCTGGTGATAATTTATAGCCATTCACACTTAAAGCTAAATCAGTCAATGGCTGAGCTTCGCCACCATTTAATTTTAGCTTCCAAACCTGAGTGGTTTGAGTTCTATTTGCCAAAAATAAAATACTGTTATTATCATTCGTCCAAATAACATCTGATTCAGTTGCAGGATGAGAAGTCAGCTTTTTATCGTTTGCATTTGTTTGTAAGTCTTTTAAATATAAGTCACTTCCTGACTTTGTTTTTAATGCATAAACCAATTTAGAACCATCAGGAGAAACGCTAATACTATGCACTGAGTTTAATGAGTTTAATTTATCTACTGT
>Ga0209395_1006573_pt1 | contig 12512 bp, 10 predicted proteins | sample GOMGulsemesocosm_3_FD_184635 | JGI IMG/M metagenome (GOLD analysis project Ga0209395, IMG submission 184635) | Methane-oxidizing microbial communities from mesocosms in the Gulf of Mexico - GOM9D Gulf of Mexico (SPAdes) (version 2) | ecosystem: Environmental > Aquatic > Marine > Cold seeps... | reverse complement strand
AGGATTACAGATCCCTTATCCCACATGTTGAAAATACAAAGTTACAATGCTAGCGCATCGCCTTTTTTTATTGTCCCTAAATCCCGAAACAAGTTTCTGATTTTTAGACAATAAAAAAAGTCTGCATTTTCATGCAGACTTTATGCTTATTTGTGGGGAGAGCAGGATTCGAACCTGCGAAGACGTAGTCAGCAGATTTACAGTCTGCCCTCGTTGGCCGCTTGAGTATCTCCCCAACTTATACTTTGGTATTACCTAAAGCGGTCGCAAATATATTATAGTTTTTGAACTACACCAATAAAAATTAAGCTAACTTTTATAAATCGTATTTTATACTAAACACGGTATATCGTGGTTGAATAAAATATTCGCTTGTACTTGTGTATAATGAATTCGTATTGTCTTGGTTTAGAGAGGCTGTGTCTAAAATATTAGTAACACCTACCTTATACTCCCATTTACTGTCCTTTTTTTGATAAGATAAACTCGCATCTAGAAAACTATAATTATTTAATGTTTCCTGTTCGTTTTTATAATTATAATAGGAATAATCTGCGTTAAAAGTAAAACTTTTAAGAATGTATGCATCCACATTTATAAATGGACTATGGGTATAATATTTAGTATCCCCTCCGCCTTGATTATACTCATTCACAGTTAAATTGTACCCAATTTCAACATTTGGTGCTCTTCTGAAGTTTGTACTTAAGCGTGTTCTATACGATTGTGTAAACGATTCATTTACACTCTGTTCGTTATTTACTACTTGATTAAATTTAGAATAGGAAAAATTTCCACCAACTGAAGCTTTAATTTTTCCAAAGGTGCGCTCAAAACGTCCATTTGCAGTTACCGACTCATCAGCAAAATTCGAATTGAAGGGTGTAGAAATTCGGTTTGTAGATTCTGGCAAAAACTCTGACATAGATCTAATTTGGTCCATCCGCTTATTATAATTAATAAATGCAAATACATTGGTATAATTAAACATATTGAAACTAAAATAACTCAGGTTTAAATTATGAGACAATGAGTTTTCTAAATCTCTATTTCCTTGAAATAATGAATTATAATTATTAAACACCAATCCTTCGGCAAGTTGATTTACATTCGTAAAACTGGTTTGCATACGATACGTCAAATTCAGATTTTCGCTCTTTTTTAATTGTATTCTCATATCAAAATCTGGAAGTAGTCTCACAAAACTATCACTTGTCTCCAATCCAAATTGTGCATTCTTTGTCGCATAAGCATGTGTAGAAAATCCGGGAGTAAAGGTGAAAATTCCAGCTTTTAATCTATAATGAAATCCTAAATAGACATCACTAAAATTATAGGTAATATCATTAACAACATCACTAGATGCATTATTAAGTTCAAAGGTATTTCCATTATCCAGTATTTGATAAATCTCTGAATTAAAATCCTGTTTACTGAAGAGGCTTCCAAAAGTAAAGTTGATATTACTTTTTTGATTTAATACATACCAATAATCTAATTTAGCATCCAATTTATTAGTCTTTACACGCTTGTCCTGAGCCACATTATAACCTGCCTGATTTTCATTTAGGCCCAGTTCTCTTGCCAGTTTAAATGGTTCTGGATCTCCATCGTCTGCTTTTTCTAAGGCTGCATTATAAAAGGGGTCTTCATCTTGCAACAAGTGTTGTGCTTCAAAAGCAAAAATATTCTTTTCGTTGAGCGTATAATAGTAATTTACATTCTGGCTAATACTAAATGGATTTTGCTCCTGAGATTCATCGATGTTTTTTAATACAGAAGAAAACAGGCCTTTCAGTTCACTTTGTTTTGACACGCGACCAAAAATATCATAATCTAAATGATTATTTGAATTTGGCTTAAAACTTGAGCTTAATTTAAATAGTCCTAAATCACTCTTTTGATTGGTTACACTCTCTGTTGTTTCATTAGGAAAGATAACAGATCCATTTTCAGACTGTAAATAATCTTTAGAGCTATTTTGCTCCATATCAGTTATGGTACCTGAGTAAATTGCAAAACCACTTAAATCCCATCCTTTTTTAGGAGACACACTGAAATTTGTTGCTCCAAATTTGGTGTCAATAGCCTTAGCTCTATTATTACGCATGGTCAAAAACCCCATGTCACTTGAACCAACATTAAAATTTGTTCCGCTATTTCTATTTATGCCTCTAAATCCTCCTGTGAAATTAAAATAATCACGCCTCGTAAATGGCATTTCGCCAATATTATTCATATCTGTAATAATATTAATACTGTATTTAGGATTGTAATAAAACAATTTTGGATGCACCAAAAATCGATCATCTCCACCACCTCCAGCAGTGACTTCACCAAACCAAAAATTCTTTTTACCTTCTTTAAGCTTAATATTAATAGCTATGTTATCTTCATTACTTCTCACACCGCGCAATTGCCCTACTTCATCATAATTTTTTAGCACTTGTACTTTATCAATCGCATCAGCTGGAATATTTTTTGTAGCTAGTTTAGTATCTCCATCAAAGAAATCTTTACCTTCCACCATAAGCTTGCTAACTGCTTTTCCTTCTACTTCTATCTGCCCATCCTCATTAATTTCTACACCTGGGAGCTTTTTTAGAACATCTTCCAACTTTTTTTCCGAGCCATCTTTAAAGGAATCGGCATTGTACACCAGTGTATCTCCTTTAACCGAAACTGGCATTTCATAGGTAAGTTCCACTGCCGCCAATTCATTATCTAGAGACAGGCTAAAATCTTTAATTATATCTAGTTCTGTAGTAGTAATAACCTCCTCGAAGGTTTTCATGCTAATATAACTGACTTGTAATTTATAAGAAACATTGCTCTTTAAATTAAGCTTATACCTCCCTTTGTCGTTTGTTATTCCGTAAGAATCTAAAGCTTTTGTTTCTTGATTTATAGCAATTACATTCGCTAATTCAAGGGGGTTACCAATACTGTCTTTTACGATACCTTCTACTTTAATTTGAGCAAAAGCGTTGCTCACTACTAATAATAGTATTGTAGCTAATAAATGTTTCATGTGTTCTTTTTGATTGTTTTTGATTGCATATTGGAATTATCCACGAATTCTTACACCATCTCTGCGGCCTCTACCACCACGCATTTCTCGCATTTCTTCCATTTTCTTTGTTACAATTTCGTTGTATTCTTTTTGACTGACCTCTTTACCTTTAGAGGGCACCTTAATCACTTCTTTTTCAGAAGGGTTCATTATTATTTTAGAACATAAAATAGTAGTTCTATCAGCATTTATTTCAAGAATTAATCCTGGCAATCCCCAATATTCTGCAGGCCCCTGATTGATTGGAATTTGAAGTGTATACCAAGCTGTAACCTCTATTTCCTTTGGAATTTCAATCTCTTCGACTTTTTCCTTTGTACCTGTGGAATCTTGAGCTTTTGTATTATCATCTCTTTCATTTCCTCTACGACGCATATTCCTAAAATCCAGTGGGTCTACTCGCTTAATAGCTGTGGCCTTCATGCATAAATAGTTTCCAATTTGCTTGGTCTCACTACCTAGCTTCCATTCCAGATTTTTCAAAGCATCATTGATCAAAAATTGCTTTCCAAAAAATTCTTGCTCTTGTAGTATTTTTTTGGTTTTTACGTTTTTATATTGTGATCCACCGGTAAAGCTTCCCATCATCATTCTAAATCCACGCCCTTGTCCCGGAGCCTCGAGAACTTCCTCTTCCTTATAGATAGACTCTTCTTTATTGAAGGTTAATACATATGTTTTTTCAAACATAGTTTTCATTCGTTCAGCAATCCGTTTCTTCATATCGGCATTCATTTGTCTACCTCCAAAATTGTCCATATCAACACTAGTTTTGGAAAAATAAAATGCTTGACCTTGAAAATCCTGAGCAAAAGCTGTTATTGAGAGTAATAAAATTAAACAGCTAACAATTAATCTAATCGAATTTGATTTCATCGTAATATAGTCTTTTGGTTACACGTTAAAAGCTTACTTTTAACGTGTATTAGACTCAAAATTCCTCCATTAGTTTAATCAAAAACCATTATAATATTTGAAAACCAATAATTAGCCTCTAATTCTTATAGAAAAACTCTCACCATCATCGTGGTCTCCCTCGCGTTCATAACGCTTACGCATTTCTCTCATCTTCTTTTCCATGATAACATCGTAGGCCTCCTGATCTACTTTTTTACCTTTGGTAGGTTCCGAGATGGCTACTTTATCTTTTGGATTCATAACTATCTTACTACAAATAATGGTTTCTGATCCATCATTAATTTCTAGAATTAATCCCGGCAATCCATGATATGCTCTGGGCCCGTTACTCACAGGGATTTGTGGGGTATACCAAGCAGTTGTCTCGTACTCTTCCATTTCTGGAATTGCATCTTCATCAGGAATTCCTTCTACTTCCACTGGCCGCTCTCTTGTTAGTGTTGCTTTATAGCAGGTATAATCTCCAATGTTTTTGGTTTCACTTCCTAGCTTCCAATCTTGTTTTTCAAGTTTATCATTGATTAAAAACACTTTCCCATACATTTCTACTTGATTGGCAAATCGAGCTTCTTTTGTATTCTTATATAAAATATCTGATCCACCCATACCAGCAATTACGATTTGCATCCCTCCAGGTTGAGGAGCCTCCAGAGATTCTTCTTCTTTAAAAACAGATTCTTCCTTACTGAAATTTAATAAATAGGTTTTTTCAAATTGCTTTTTAAGCATTTCTCTCATACGTTCCTGCATCTCCGAATCCATTTGCATATTAGAACCAGTATCGGTACTGTCATTCCCGATTTCAAAATTCATTTGTCGTTTGGACTTGTAAGTCGCAATACCCTGAAAATTTTGTGCGTTTACTACATTAGTAACTACAAATATTATTGCAATGGCTAAATATTTAATTGTTGTACTCATGACTGTTTTTTTGGTTTTTCTTTATAATAATTAATTGCTACTCTTTTTAACTTTTTTACATGCTTAATAAATGTTTTTAAATCAATTGTGTTTCCATCAACCTTCATAGACATACTCGATTTATGACCATTAGTTATTTTCTCACCACTGCATATTATTTTTAAGCTTATTGGTGTGTTATCATCCGAAAGTTCAAATACTTCCTCAATGTCTTTTAATTTAAGTGACTGTATATCATTTTCTGAATCTATAGTAACAGTCAATGATTTAATTTCAACTTTTACATTATCAGTACTTTCTATATTGACTTGACCTTGCCCAAATCCTATGGCCGTTATCATTATGACTAATAGTGTCATTCTTATTTTCATATCTTAATCTTGTTTAGTTTTTACAAGACAAATATGATGGACTCAACCCAACTTTATAGTTAACTAGTGTTAACGTGTGTTAAGCGATTGGTTTTATAGCATTTTAACATTTACTTTTGAGGTATGAACGACAAACGCTATAGTCTTATATTGTATGTAATTGTATTTGTAATACTCGGTACTATAGGTATTCAGGTGTATTGGAATTACAAAAACTACCAAACAAATAAAACACAACTTATCAATGATGTACAGGTAAGTTTAGATAATGCTGTTGATACTTATTATACCAATTTAGCCGAAAAAAGCACGCTTGGTTTTACAATGGAATCCAGCGCAGACGTCGATCTGTTTTCTGAAAACGGAAAATTTGATAGCCTCGTGAAGTCTCTTGAGTTCGGTAAAGGTAAAATTACTTACGGGGATTCAATCGATATTCATACCATTGATGGTGTAAATGTCTTTAGGGGTGCTAAAGCAGACTCTATGATGCAAGCCATTAAAATGCCATATAATAATCACTCTAGCAAACGAGCGAAAATATTAATTAACGACAGTACAAATTTAGAACGCTTTGATTTTAAACTATTTTCCTCTAAGATTCTTATTTCCATTAACAATGACTCCTTACAACTCAAGGATATCGATAGTTTATTACAACTAGAATTGCATCGAAAACAATTAAACATTGACTTTGATTTGTCTTATAAAACGCCTTTAGACTCCCTTAATTTTATTAGTCATAATCAAATAAATGAGTCGGCGTTAATCACCATATCTAAATCACCATTGCTCCCCAAGCAAGGCGAATTAACAATTCATTTTTCTAATGAGACTAAAATCATCTTAAAGCATATCCTCACGGGCATTCTTATTTCTACACTTTTAGTCTTAGCCGTTATAAGTTGCTTGATTTATCTTTTAAAAATAATTAAGCACCAGAAACAGCTCGCCGAAGTCAAAAATGACCTAATTAGTAATATTACACATGAGTTTAAGACGCCTATTGCCACCATAAGTGTTGCTTTAGAGAGTATTAAAAACTTTGACATTATTAGCGATAAAGAAAAAACCAAGACCTACCTTAACATGTCTAGTGACCAACTCACCAAACTAAATGTAATGGTTGAAAAGCTTTTAGAAACCGCTAGTTTGGATAGTGAGCATTTAGATTTAAATCTAGAAACAATTAATTTGGTAGATATGCTGCATTCTATTATTGAAAAGCATCGCATTTCAGTTGTTGACAAAACCCTTATTTTTAATGCTATAGATCATGAAATTTTATCTGAAGTTGATCTGTTTCATTTTGAAAATGCATTAAACAATATTATCGATAATGCCATTAAATATGGCGGAGATAAAATTACAATTACCCTCAATTCAACATCGAAAAATATTGAAATTGATATTATAGATAATGGAACCGCACTTACTAAAGCAAATAGTTCTCGAATATTTGAAAAGTTTTATCGTGTTTCTAAAGGAAATACTCATGATGTAAAAGGATTTGGGATTGGGCTTTACTATACCAAAAAAATCATAGAAAAGCACAATGGATCAATCCAAGTAATCCTTGAGAATCAATCCACATGTTTTAAAATTAAACTTCCAAATGACTAAAATAACCAACATATTATTAGCTGAAGATGAGCCTTCCTTGGGGTTAATTATTAAAGAAAGTTTGGAAACAAGACACTTTAAAGTGCACTTAGCTCAAAACGGAGAAGAAGCCTATTCTATGTACAAAAAAGAAAACCCAGAGCTATTAGTACTCGATGTGATGATGCCTAAAAAAGATGGATTTACATTGGCTAAAGAAATTCGTCTTGAAGATGATAACATTCCAATAATTTTCCTTACTGCTAAGTCGCAGCCTCAAGATGTGGTTGAAGGCTTTACCATTGGTGGTAACGATTATTTAAAAAAGCCTTTTAGTATAGAAGAGCTTATTGTTAGAATTAACAACTTACTTAATCGGATTAAAGTACAACAGGCCTCAGAAATATTGCAAATAGGAGACTACACCTTTGATTTTCCCAAACAAACTTTACAATACCAAAAAGATTCCAGTATTCAACTCACACATCGTGAAGCCCATTTATTATTTCATTTAATAAAAAACAAAAATGAAGTTTTAGAACGGTCTTTAATATTAAACAAACTTTGGGGAAATGATGATTTCTTCAATGCTCGTAGCATGGATGTCTTCATTACCAAACTCCGAAAAAAACTAAAGCAAGATAATAGTCTTCAAATTGTCAATATTCGTGGCTTTGGCTACAAATTAATCGGTTAGTATATATAATTTGATTTGATTTTTGTAGTTTTAAATCCATATGCATGGATTCAAATATCTCATATTACTTTTTTCGCTTACTGTTTTTGCTCAACAGCCTATTAACAGTGTGTCAATTAGCAAAACGAAACTAAGGGTAAATACCCTAGTTCATATTGATAATTTCAATTCTCAATACAGCATCATTAACAATGCTCTTGTTGTCAAAAAAGAAGATAACACTATAAATTACAGTAACCTTCAACTTGGAAATATTACTATGGTTAATGCCTTTAATCCATTAAAATTAAATATTTTTTACAAAGACTTCAATACCATTGTTATTCTGGACAACCGATTGGCAGAAATAACAAAATTAAATTTTAATACGCTCCAGCCATTAAGAGATATTTCTCATATTTCTACAGCCAATGACAACACCATCTGGATCTTTAATGAAAATACTAGACAATTAGAACTATTTGATTTTTTAGACAAGCAAACGAAGATTAACACCTTACCAATTGATGGAATCGTTATCGATTTACAAAGTAACTACAACTATTGCTGGTTACTAACAGACCAATATTTATATAAATATAACTACTTTGGAAGTTTGCTTTCAAAGACTCCAAACCAAGGATTCACGGCATTAAAAGAAAATCGAGAAAGTCTTTTTCTATTAAAAGAAAACCAACTGTTTTACAAAGCCAAAAACAACATTGAATTCGTTCAATTAAAATTACCTGAATTGTTAATAAAACAGTTTTTTGTAACCAATGAAACAATGTATATTTACGACGGTAAATTTCTTTATCATTACCAATTAATAACTAATTAAGATTATGCACGTTGCAATTGCCGGAAATATTGGCGCAGGAAAAACTACGCTCACAAAATTACTCGCAAAACATTTTAAATGGGAAGCTCAACTGGAAGATGTTGTAGACAATCCTTATTTAGATGATTTTTATAACCAAATGGAACGTTGGAGTTTTAATTTACAGGTGTATTTTTTAAATAGTCGTTTTCGTCAGGTTTTACAAATTAGACAAAGTGGAAAGGAAATAATTCAAGATCGAACCATTTATGAAGACGCACATATTTTTGCGCCTAACCTTCATGCGATGGGCTTAATGACTAATCGTGATTTTGAAAATTACGTGTCTCTATTTGACTTAATGGAATCTCTCGTTCAAGGCCCAGATCTTCTTATCTATTTACGTAGCTCTATCCCCAATTTGGTAGCACAAATACACAAACGAGGTCGTGATTACGAAAATTCAATAAGCATTGAATATTTAAGCCGTTTAAATGAACGTTATGAAGCATGGATTCATGGATACAATAAAGGCAAACTTCTTATTATTGATGTTGATAATTTAAATTTCGTAGACAACCCTGAAGATTTAGGTAGCATTATCAATAGGATTGATGCCGAAATAAACGGTTTGTTTTAGTCTTAAGCTCTTATTAGATTGTTAAACTCCTTTCTTTTTGACAAAAATTCAACTATATTGTTGGTGTTCTGGAAAAAGTTAGGCTATGAAAACTCTAATAAAAATTCCTGTCATATTATTTTTAATTCTATTAGCTTCCTGTTCAAAAGATGTTGAAATTGAAGGGAATGACTTAAGTGGACAACTTGAAGGTGCCTGGAATGTAAAGTTTTATGATTATGAAGGATCCAATACTACAATCCTTAACGAGGATGTTTCAGAAACCGAATTTCATGGTTTTGGATGGGAAATGAATATTACCATGACTTTCAGTAAAGACCCAAATGACTATGATTTAAATGGCAATTATACTATCAATCACTTTTACACCAATGAAACTGGTGAGCCACTTGTATATCTCGGTCAAGCAATTATGAATCAAGACGGAATCTGGAGTAGAAATGGTCATAAGCTAAATATTATCATTGATGGTAAGCATAAACGTGGGTTTATTTCTAAATTAACCGATTCCAGCATGATCATAACAATAAATTCTAGCCGTACAGAAACTGAATCTGATGGAGCAGTTAGCACAACCGAGAATTCGGAAATATATACACTCGAACGTATTAACAACTAAAACGCTCATTTTAATTCAAGAAAAGATAGCTCAACATCTTAAAGTTATACTAAACTCATTATTATAGGATTATATATAATTTCATTAATTGTTAATAGTCATTGGAATTAATACCGTATTTACTACTTTAGTCCTACTAACTAAAGTTTATTATAAAATTCCAACCAACAAATTATGAAAAAAATAATTTATCTGCTTGTACTAATGTTTAGTGCAAATTTAACTCTTGCACAACACAGTCCCGACACCCCCTCACCAACACCAAATTATCAACTTGCATCTAAATTTTCACCAACTAATCTTGGCAAACTTGTACATTCAACGTCTGTGAGGCCTCATTGGTTAAAAAAAGGTAATCGTTTTTGGTATCAATACAAAACTACCAATGGATCAAATTATTATTTGGTAGATGCCGACAAGCGAACCAAAACAAAATTATTCGACAATGCAAAAATGGCAAGATGGCTAACGCAAATAACTAAAGATCCTTATGATGCTCAACATTTGCCTCGATTCAATTTTAAATTTGTAAAAAACGAAACAGCCATTCGTTTTAGAGTTACTTCAACAGAAAAAGTAGAAGTCATAGACGAAAAAAAAGAGTCCATTAAGACAGACTCTACATCCACAAAGACGACTAAAAAAAAGAAACCTAAAATGGAAAATAAAGTCTATCATTTTGAATATAGACTAGGAGGGAATTCATTAACTATTCTTGACAATAAAAAAGAAGCGGATAAAAAATGGCAGAAATGGGCAAATGTTTCTCCTGATAGCACCATTGTATTGTTTTCTAAAAACTACAACTTGTATTGGATGGATAAAGCCAATTTCTTAAAAGCTGTAAAAGATGAAAAAGATTCGACCATCGTTGAAAATCAATGGACCAAAGATGGTGTAGAACACTATGGCTATGGCGGCGGTGGAAGAGGCCAAAACAATGAAACCAAGGAAGAGAAAAAGGACGACAGAAAAAGCGTTTGGGGAACTTGGTCTCATGATTCAAAATCCTTTGTTTTTCAAAAAACGGACGCTCGACATATTAAAGATTTATGGGTCATCAATTCTGTATCTAAAAAGCGTCCAACTCTAGAAACCTATAAATATCATATGCCTGGCGAGCAAGAATATTTTAAAAGAGAGCTAATCATATTTGATATTCCATCTAAAGCTGTTTCTAATGTTAAATTAGACACTACACTACAAAATGATATTTCAGTGTATAGAGCCCCAAGAAAACAATCTCATGGTGATGATGACTTTAAACCTTCGCTGTTACTTTCAAAACAAGGAAAAATTTACTTCAGCTCAAGAAGTAGAGATAAGAAAAAGATAAACATTTGCGTCGCCGATATTGATACTGGTGAGGTTACTATTTTAATTAAAGAAGAACTTAACACTTATGTTGAATCAAGATCATTAGTTCTATTTAATAATGAACAGGAAATGATTCATTGGTCTGAACGTGATGGGTGGGCACATTTTTATTTATATGATTCTAAAGGGAATTTGAAACGCCAAATTACATCGGGATCTTATCATGCCAACAGATTTACTAATATTGACGAAAAAGAGCGTGTGTTATATTTTACGGCCAATGGTGTTTCTGAAAATCAAGATCCATACTATGAACATCTCTATAAAATTAATTTGAATGGCTCTGGACTAAAAAATATCAATTCAGGGGATTTTAATACAAGAACAAGTATGGCTGATTCTCATAAATTTTTTGTGAGTAATTATTCCAGAGTCAATACGGTTCCTAAATCTGAACTACGAAATAGTAATGGTACTGTGATTATTAACTTAGAAGAGGCTGATTTATCTCAACTTATGGCAACAGGATATAAATTTCCAGAGCCTTTTAAAATGAAGGCTAACGATGGCATTACTGATATTTATGGTGTGATGTATAAGCCATTTGATCTTGATGAATCCAAGTCCTACCCATTATTGGAGTATGTCTATCCTGGTCCACAAACTGAAGCAGTAAACAAATCTTTTTCTGTTCGAATGGATCGATTAGACCGAATGGCACAAGTAGGGTTTATTGTGGTTACATTAGGTAATAGAGGAGGACATCCAAGTCGTTCTAAATGGTATCATAATTATGGCTATGGAAACTTAAGAGATTATGGATTAGCAGACAAAAAATATGTTGCTGAACAGCTTGCAGACAAATTCCAGTTTATTGATATTAATCGCGTTGGCATCTATGGTCATTCAGGTGGTGGGTTTATGTCTACTGCAGCAATTTTAGTTTACCCCGACTTTTTTAAGGCGGCAGTATCTTCGGCAGGGAATCATGATAATTCCATGTATAATAGCTGGTGGAGTGAAACACATCACGGTGTACAAGAAGAAAAAGATGCTGATGGCAATATCAAGTATAAATATACCATTGACAAAAACCAATCCTTAGCAAGTAATTTAAAAGGAAATCTTATGTTAATTACAGGAGATGTAGATAACAACGTACACCCTGGGGCAACCATTAGAATGGCAAATGCATTGATTAAAGCACATAAACGTTTTGATTTCATGCTAATGCCAGGTCAACGTCATGGTTTTGGAAGTATGACCGAGTATTCATTTTGGTTGAGAGCAGATCACTTTAGTAAACATTTATTAGGGAAAGAAGCTACTAATGTTAACATCACTGAAATGAACAGAGATACCCCTAAAGGGAATTAATTAGTAAAATATTATCTAATTGCTTTCAACGTACCAAGTTGAAATAAACTTATTAAACTAAAAAACCACGCCATATGGCGTGGTTTTTTATCACAAATATTTTTAAAGAATTAGTTCTTTTCTTTAACTTCCTTAGTAATTTTCTTTACTATTTTTTTCTTTCCTTCAATCTTTATAT
>Ga0209395_1006569_pt1 | contig 12515 bp, 13 predicted proteins | sample GOMGulsemesocosm_3_FD_184635 | JGI IMG/M metagenome (GOLD analysis project Ga0209395, IMG submission 184635) | Methane-oxidizing microbial communities from mesocosms in the Gulf of Mexico - GOM9D Gulf of Mexico (SPAdes) (version 2) | ecosystem: Environmental > Aquatic > Marine > Cold seeps... | reverse complement strand
TACTAAAAGAGGTGGTGGTAATAGCGGGTTAGGTATGCATATTGTTTATAATTTAGTAACTCAATCTTTAAAAGGGTCGATTGAATGTTTTAGTGAAATAAATAAAGGAACCGAGTTTATTATCAAGTTCCCATCTGATATTCGAGTGTAACTTTTTAGAAATCAAAGTTAAAATTTTAGCGTTAGAGGAATTTTTATAATAATAGTGGTGCCATCACCTAATTTACTATCACACTCAATTTCTCCATTAAGTTGTTGTGATACTAAATTATAAACTATATGCATGCCTAGCCCTGTTGCACCTGAGTGTCGGGTGGTTGTGAAAAAGGGGTCGAAAATACATTTAAGTGTGTCACCTTCCATACCTTTGCCATTATCTGAAATTTTTAATCTGATATAGTGAGGTTCTTTAATGGCTGTTACCGTTATTTTACCTGAATCTAAATCTTCAAAACCATGGTTTAATGCGTTTTCTATAATGTTAGTTATAACTTGTGATATTGCTCCTGGGTTTGAATATATTTCAAAATCATCGGCATCAAAGATTAATTTTAAATCTATATTTTTTTGTGTAAGTTTAGGTTGTAAAGAGCGCATTATTTTAGATAAATAATCACATAATTTGAATGTTCTAAATTCATTTGTAGATTGTTCAACTGCGACTTCTTTAAAACTGGTGACTAAATTTGAAGCGCGTTTTAAATTATTACTTAAAAGATCTGCACTTTCACTAAGTTCAAGGTAACAGGTTTTGAAATAGCTTTTACTTAATTTACCCGACTCAAATTTCTCGTTTAAGTTATTTAATTTAGAGACCATAAAAGAGGCTGACATAATACATACGCCTAAAGGTGTATTTATTTCATGAGCAACTCCTGCAACCAGTCTGCCAAGGGATGCGTTTTTTTCTTGTTCTACAAGCTGTTTTTGCGTATTTTTAAGTTGCTCTAGCGATGCTAAAACTTCTTGTGTTTTATCTGCTAGCTGCTTTGTTCTTAATTCCACTTTATCTTCTAAATCTTCATTTAGTTTATCTATCACCGTTTTTGATTTTATTAAATTATCATTATTTTGTGATATTTCCTGCATATAACTAGAGACTTGTTCATATACTTTATTTAGTTCTTTAATGATGGGGGTGAATTCGTTTTTCTTTAAATAATTTATTTGTTCGACTTCAATCAAACCGCTATTATTTTCTTTATGTGTGATGGAGTTTTTAATTAAATTTAAAACATTATCAAATGGTCTAAAGAGTATTTGCATTAATATATATACAAGAATTATAAATATAATGCCTATTACACTGCCTATAAAGAAAGTGAGATTAGTGATAAGAGTCGCTTCTTTTTCTAAGTCAGTTAATGGACTAATTGAGCCAAAAATAAATCCACTTTGCGTTTTATAGAAATAAACATTGTATTTGTTATCGTTAATTTTTATGTTTTTTAGGCTATTGAATGTAATCACTTGTGACGTTTCTAATAAAGTTTTACCCCATGGGATTTTACTTATATGTTGCATTATTAATTGTGGATCTTTAGGGTAGCTTAAAATTTTTCCTGTTGCTTGGTGTATAAGGAAAGGAGAGGAGTTGTCAGTAATTTTAACTGACTCGAGAAATGTAGTTAATGTTGTTAGTTCCCAGTCAACAGTCGTGATTCCAATAGGCTTTTTGTTTTTATCAAACATAACAGCATCAACTGTCATCATTAAAGAAAAAGAGCCTGCATCATCTCTATAAGGCGCAGTCCAATAAATGGGTTTAGCTAACCCTTGATTTAAGCCCCAGTTATTTTCAGAGGCAATGCGATACCAGTCTTGATTATGATAGTCATATTCAGGAGTATTTAAATCCCAACTAAATTTGGTTTCTCCTTCAGTTTGAAATACATAAGGGCCAAAGTATTGAAGCGTTTTATCTAAAATGTAGGGTTCAAACCAAATACCACCGCCAATGGCTTGAGGGAAACTCGTGAAGTTAGCAATTAATAAGTGTTTTACTTTAGACTCAAGCGCTTTGATATTTAATAAATCGTCTTTTTTTAAAGAATATAAATGCTCACCCGTAATGGCTAAATCTACTACGTTGCGTTCCATTACTTGGCTTAAGTTATTAATTTTTTCAGTGCTAGCAATAAAAGTCTGTTTAATTTCTTTATGTTTTAATTCTATAAGCTCTTTTTTATATATATATTTATTAAATAATTGAATACCACTGTATGCAAATATTTCAAAAAAAATGACAAAAACTAAAATTCGAGTTTTAATGCTGAGCTTAATCATAAGTTATTAATTTATTATTTAGACGTAAAAAAAATCACTGTTTAGCAGTATAGCAAAGTCATGCTTAATTATACTGATTTAATCAATAGTAAGTTGATTTTAACTTGGTTTTTCATTAGTCTGCGTAGCCTTGTTTTTTGATTTATTTAGGCTTGTTGCGTTTATGGAATTGCATATTGAAAGTTCTGCTGTTTGGTTTCCTGATTGTGAAATTGGCACACCATTAAATGCAATTTTATCTAATGAAGCACTACCTGATCCGACTTGGCCTAAGTTAGCTTTTGTTCCTCCAATGCAAAGACGCCGTTTAAGCCCTTTTGCTAAAATAGCGCTTTATGCTGCACAGCATGCGAGTGAAACTGTTGATGAAGAATTGCCTATGATTTTTTCAAGTCGCCATGGTGATTTACATAAAACATCTGACTTATTAGGTGAGTTAGCTTTAGATAATGAACTGTCACCAACCGCATTTAGCTTATCGGTTCATAATGCCGTTGCAGGTTTATATAGCATTTTAACAAATAATAAATCGGCTATAAATGCGATGGCTGCAGGACAAGATAGTTTGTTTATGGCGTTAGTTGATGCTTACGCACGGTTAAAATCGGGTATTTGCAATAAAGTATTATTAATACATGTAGATCAAGCATTACCTGAAGCTTATGATGAATTTAAAGATGAAAAACAAATAGATCATGCTGTCGCTTTTGTTTTAAGTTTAGATGAAAATATAAAAACAAAATTAAAACTTGAATTTGATGCGCATGAAGAACGCATAAATACTTCTGGTCAAATGCCTTTTGCTTTACTTTTTTATGCTTGGCTGAATTCAAATGATAAAAACTTAACGCTGTCTTCAAATCGAAACCTCTGGCATTGCAGTAAAAATGTTTAATAAAATAAATTATATTTGGCGTATTATAGCGACTGGCTTTTGCTTTTTATGTTTTGGTTTTGGCGGTTTATTTTTATCTGTTTTAGTTTTTCCGCTTCAATGCCTTTTTATTCCAAATTTAGATAAGCGAAAAGTAACAGCCAGAAAAACGGTTCATTACAGTTTTAAATTTTTTGTATCTATGATGCAATTTTTTGGCGTTTTTGATTTTAACACCAAGAAGATAATTGAAACTAAAGATATTCAAGGTCAATTAATATTAGCAAACCATCCATCGTTAATAGATGTAGTTGTTCTTATTTCAATTATCCCTAATGCTGATTGTGTTGTTAAGGCTCATTTATTTAAAAATCCATTTATACGTGGTGTTGTCAAAAACACGGGATATATCAGTAATGCTGATCCTGAAGGTTTATTAGCTGATTGTAAAAATAGCCTTGAAGCAGGTAATAACTTAATTATATTTCCTGAAGGTACACGGACTAAACCGGGTGAAAAAATAACATTTCAGCGCGGTGCTGCAAATATCGCTTTGCGATGCCAAGCAAATATTACTGCAATTTTAATAAAAGTTGTTCCTTCAACATTAACTAAATCGACGCCTTGGTATAGAATACCCAGCGAAAAAGCGCAATTTACAGCAAAGCTTGTTTATAACATTCCCGATTTACCTGAATATGATAAGTCTCAGACAAGTAAATATGTTAGGCAGTACAGTCGCGACTTAGAAAATTATTTTAAAGAGGAATTAAACATAAATGAGTGATTTAAAAGACGAACTAAAGCAACTCATAATCGATACTTTAGACCTTGAAGATATTGAAATATCAGATATTCAAAATGACGAAGCTTTATTTGTAGACGGTTTAGGTTTAGATAGCATAGATGCTTTAGAGCTTGGATTAGCAATAAAAAAAGCATATGAAGTTAAAATAGATGCTAACTCTGAACAAACAAAACAACATTTCTCATCAATCAATGCCTTGAGTGACTTTATCTCTCAAGCAAAAGCTTAAAACTGGAGCCATTATGAAATCAAGAAATGAAATTTATAATACTTTAGTTGAAATATTAGTTGATGATTTTGAAGTTGAATCGGATGATATCAGCCTTGAAGCAAATTTATATCAAGACTTGGATTTAGACAGTATTGACGCAGTTGATTTAGTGGTTAAGTTGCGTGAGATAACAGGTAAAAAAATTGATCCTGAAGCATTTAAATTAGTAAGAACTGTTGAGCATGTTGTTATTGAAGTTGAGAAGTTGATTTTAGCTAAGTGAAATTAATAACTTCAATAGTAGTAGGTATATTATTAGCGTTATACCCATTTGCAGTTTATTTTGGGCTGAATTACTTTAGCCCAAAATGGCTTTCAATCATTATTTTGAGCATTTTAATTGCAAGAGTATTTTTGATGAAAAATGCGCTTAAAAAAATGCCTTGGATTTTACCCGCATCGGTGCTTGGTGGGTTTGGTATTTTAATAAGCACGTTTACCAATTCATATATTGGCTTTAAAATTTACCCTATATTAATTAGCTTAGCAATGTTGAGTGTTTTTCTATATTCATATTTTAACCCTCCGACATTAATTGAAACTTTTGCGCGTTTAAAGGAACCGGATTTAAATGAAAAAGGGGTTAAATATACAGCTAACGTGACTTTGGTTTGGTGTATGTTTTTTGTTTTAAATGGTGCTATTGCTGCTTATACCGCATTTTTCACTAGCCTTGAAACATGGATGATATATAACGGGTTTATATCTTACATTATAATGGGTAGTATTATGGGCATAGAGTTTTTAGTTCGTATACAAGTTAAAAAGCATCATAAAAAAGAAGCTGTATAATAATATGCCTCATGTGTGTTTTTTAGATAATAATAAAGAAATTACTTGGTCTGATTTTTATCAGCAAGTTGCGAATACGAGAGAGAAAATTCGCCATACACAATTTAAAAATGTGCTCCTATATCATAGCGAGAGCTATCAGTTTTCAATTTGTTTATTTGCTTTAATGTTAGAGCAAAAGCATATTTTATTACCGCCTAATTCACAGCAAGACACCCTAATACAAATAGCTGAAAATGCAGATGGTTATATGGGAGAAATGTCGTTTTTAAATATTCCTCAAATTAAATGTGATTTTAATAATTCTATCGCTATAGAGTCTGTGTCAGAGTCTGTTTCAGCGTTATTTGATCAAATAAATAGTAAAATTACTTTTTACACATCAGGCTCAACAGGTAAACCTAAGGCAATAGTAAAGCACTCTCAATTATTGATGAATGAAATCTCAACTTTGAAAAGTACGTTTGAAGCTGAACTAAAACAAACAGATATTATTTTGAGCACGGTATCTCATCAACATATTTATGGTTTGTTATTTAAAATATTATTACCTTTACGAATGGGTATCAGTATATTAAATCAGGTATTTGAGTATCCTGAGCATATCCAAGCTTATCTAAAACAAAATAAAACCAAAATAGCCACTTTATTAGCAAGCCCTGCACACTTAAAACGTTTAGTTGAAGATAATGTTTTACAGCAGGTAAAGTCGCAATTGCAGAGTGTGTTTAGTTCCGGTGGACCTTTGGCATTTGAAGTGTCATCTAAGTTTTATAAGCAAATGCAATTAGCACCCACAGAGGTTTTTGGTAGTACAGAAACGGGTGGTATCGCTTGGCGCCGTTGTGATAAAAAACTACCAAGTGATTGGTTGTTGTTTACGGGTATTAATTATTGTTCAGTGCCTTTTGAAGGTTTAGGTGAGCGATTACAAATATCATCACCTTTTATGACCGAAGAATCCTATTTAACGGATGATTTAATTGAAAAAGTTGATAATACTCACTTTGTATTAAAAGGGCGTTCAGATCGTACTATAAAGTTAGAAGAAAAACGTATTAATTTAGAGCATATGGAACAGGTTTTATCGCGCCATTTTGGTATTAAAGATGCCAAGGTTTTTGTTTTGAATAACAGTACAAGACCCTGTTTAGTTGCTGTTGTTGCAATAAATGAAGTCGCTAAAAAAATAATATGTGACAAAAATAAGCGTGCATTAAATGAATGTTTTAAAGTACATTTATTAAAAGAATTTGAACGTATTAGTTTACCAAAAAAGTGGCGTTATTTAGACGAGTTACCATTTAACTCTCAAGGTAAATTAGTACAAAAAGACTTAGAAATTTTATTTGATTGATTTAATAAGTATGAAAAGAATTAGAGGTTTTATTTGACTGATTTAAAAAATATCAGCCCTGTGGTTATTGATTCGAGTAAAACCGATTGTGAAGCTGTTGTTGTATTAACAATCCCAGAAAATTTAGATTACTTTAAGGGGCACTTCCCTCAAAGCCCTATTTTACCTGGTGTTGTACAGCTTGATTGGGCTGTTATGTTTGCACGCAAAGAATTTAATATTGATTTTGATGTAAAAGATATTGAAGTATTAAAGTTTCAAGTTGTCATTGTCCCAGGTCAAAATCTAAGTTTACATTTGACTCAAAAGTCAGATGAAAAAGTAACTTTTTCTTATATATCTGATAAGGGAAAACATGCCTCCGGCCGCATTGTTTTTGATACAGCTTCATGAGCTACTGTTTTGTGATCCCAAACTTTAATCATGTTTTAGTGATTGAAGGTTTATTGCTTGAATTAAAACAGTTCAACTTACCTGTGATCATGATAAATGACGGCAGTGATCATGGTGTGAAACAACAATTTGAAATGTTAGATAAAAAATATGAATTTTTAACATTAATAAATCATGAGATAAACCAAGGTAAAGGCGGCGCAATGCAAACCGGATTAGCTTTAGCTCATGAGTTAGGTTTCAGTCATGCCATACAAGTTGATGCTGATGGTCAGCATGATTTAACGGATATAAAAAAAATAATAAAACTATCCAAAAACTCACCAAGTGCTTTGATCTCTGGTATGCCAATTTATGATGAGTCAGTGCCAAAACATCGTTTTTATAGTCGTTATATCACCCATGTTTGGGTATGGATTGAAACTTTATCATTATCATTAAAAGATTCTATGTGTGGTTTTCGTGTTTATCCGCTTAAAGATACATTTGTTTTAATGAATAAAGTTGCTTTAGGTAAACGTATGGATTTTGATACCGAAGTCATGGTGCGTTTATATTGGGCTAATGTGCCGGTAGAGTTTTTTAAAACTAAAGTGAACTACCCAGAAAATGGCATCTCGCATTTTCAACCTTTCAAAGATAACGTATTAATTTCATGGATGCATACACGTTTGTTTTTTGGCATGTTGCTACGCAGCCCTAAATTATTATTTAGAAAGTTTAAAAGATAGCTATGTCAGAAAGTGATAAACAAGGTAATAAACACTGGTCAAAAGCGCAAGAGCGCGGTACTTATTTTGGTATGAAAACCTTATTCGTGATTTATCGTTTACTTGGCCGTAAAGTGCTTTCAATCATTTTATATCCTGTGATTATTTATCTATATTTTACAGGTAAAGCAGGGCGGTTAGCGTCTAATCAGTATTTAAATAAAGTGGCCTCCATTCAAAAGTGGCCAAAAAAAATAGGTCATCAACAGGGAATTAAACACTTTTATACATTTGCGCTCAGCGCATTTGATAAGATAGATGCTTGGACTGGTAAAATTACCACTAAAAATATTATTTATGGCAAAGAACATGCCTTTAATGATTTAAAAGAAAAGCAACAAGGTGCCATTTTTATCGGCTCTCACTTGGGTAATTTAGAAGTGTGTAGGGCGCTTAGTCAAGGGCGATATCAAACCCGCATAAATGTATTGGTATTTACCCATCATGCGGTTGAATTTAATAAAGTAATGCAACAAATCAACCCTGATATCAATGTTGATTTAATTCAAGTATCTGATGTGGGCGCTGATTTAGCTATTTTATTAAAAGAAAGAATAGATAATGGTGAAGTTGTGGTGATTGTTGGCGACCGTACAAGTGTCAGTACGCCAGGGCGTGTTGTTTATGCTGATTTTTTAGGTGAAAAAGCGGCTTTTTCTCAAGGGCCTTTTATTTTGGCTGCCTTGTTAGATTGCCCCGTTTATTATCTTTTTTGTTTGAAAGAAGGATCTAAATATCATGTTATTTTTGAACATGTTGCAGATACCTTAAAAATGCCAAGAAAAGAGCGCCAACAAAAACTAGAAAAAGCAGTAACAAATTATGCCAAGCGACTTGAGTTTTATTGTTTAAAATATCCTTTTCAATGGTTTAATTTTTTTGATTTTTGGTCTGAGGATCACAAAGTAGAACGCAAAAAATAAATGGAGTAGTAGAAGTGCTAGAAAGTTCAGGTACAGTTAATTTTGGTGAGTCACGATTAGTTATTGAAGATATCATAGCGATTGCGTCGCAAAAAAAACAAGCATGTCTAAGTCATTCGCCAGAATTTAGCCATAAAATCGATTCTGCTATTAAATTTTTAGACACCTTACTAGAAGAAGATGGTGTTATTTATGGTGTGACAACAGGTTATGGTGACTCAGTTACGGTAAATGTACCTTTAGATTTAGTTAACGAACTACCACTTCATTTAACACGATTTCATGGTTGTGGTTTAGGTCAAATGTTCAGTCCATATGAAGGGCGTGCAATATTAGCAACACGATTAGCGTCATTATCTCAGGGGTATTCTGGTGTTAGTTGGGATTTATTGAATTTGCTGAAAGCATTTTTAACCCACGATATAGTGCCTGTGATCCCTCAGGAAGGCTCAGTTGGTGCTAGTGGTGACTTAACACCATTATCTTATGTTGCCGGCGCATTAGTAGGTGAGCGTGATGTTTATTATAAAGGCCAAGTTAAAAATAGCTTAGAGGTAATGCAAAGTTTAGGTTTAACGCCTCTTACTTTAAGGCCAAAAGAAGGTCTGGCTATCATGAATGGTACGGCTGTTATGACAGCGATAGCCTGTACAGCTTATAGCCGTTCTGAATATATAACTAAGTTGGCATCTCGAATCACAGCATTATCGAGCTTAGCGCTTAAAGGCAATAGTCATCATTTTGATGATATTTTATTCTCTGTAAAACCGCATCCAGGTCAGCAACAAGTTGCAACTTGGATCCGTAATGATTTAAACCATGTAGATCACCCAAGAAATGCTGATAGATTACAAGATAGATATTCTATTCGTTGTGCACCGCATGTGATTGGGGTTTTACAAGATTCATTGCCTTGGTTCCGTCAAATGATAGAGAACGAGCTTAACTCTGCCAATGATAACCCTATTATCGATGGCCCTGGTGAGCATGTTTTACATGGCGGTCATTTTTATGGTGGTCATATTGCCATGGTGATGGATTCATTAAAAACTGCGGTTGCCAATCTTGCTGATTTAGCTGATAGACAAATCGCTTCATTAGTTGATACCAGATATAACAATGGTTTGCCTTCTAATTTATCTATGAGTAGCGCTGAACGTCGTTATATCAATCATGGTTTTAAAGCTGTGCAAATTGGTGCCTCTGCATATACCGCGGAAGCATTAAAAAACACCATGCCAGCCAGTGTATTTTCTCGCTCTACAGAGTGTCATAACCAAGATAAGGTGAGCATGGGCACAATTGCAGCACGCGATGCAATGCGTGTTTTACAATTAACAGAGCAAGTACTTGCTAGCACTTTATTAGCTGCGATTCAGGGCGTTAGAATAAGAATCGAAAATGGTGAACTAGATCACGATACATTACCTGTACAAGTGATGCAGATGTACGATGATATATGTGGATTTTTTGAACCGCTTGTAGAAGATAGACCATTAGATAAACTATTGCGTTTCACTATTGATGCGATCCAAACCCAGAGATGGAGTTTATATGACTAAAAAAGCAATTCTATCAGTATCGGTAGATATTGAAGTGCCATTTCATGATTGCGATCCGATGCAGGTGGTTTGGCATGGCAATTATGCCCGCTATTTAGAAGTGGCGCGTTGTGCTTTGTTACGTAAAATTGATTATGACTATTTAGATATGCAAGACTCTGGATATGTTTGGCCAATAGTTGATATGCGAACTAAGTTTGTTGGCTCTGCATTATTTGCACAAATGATCACCGTTGATGCACATTTAGTTGAATATGAATCTCGGCTTAAAATAGAGTATTTAATTTCTTGTAAATCAACAGGTAAAAAATTGACTAAAGCACATACAGTGCAAGTCGCGGTGGATTTAGCATCCAAAGAAATGCAGTTTGTATCTCCTGATATTGTGTTAGCAAAACTAAGGGAAAAACAGTATGTGGCTTAATCGCTTATGTTTTTTGTTTTTAATGTTTATCACTTTTCCTAGCCTTGCTGTAACAGAGCCTGAGATTTTGGTAGTGAAAAAATTAATATCAGGCGATTTTGAGCAAAGTAAGTTTTTCAAAGTTTTAAAGCAGCCAATTAAATCGTCAGGAAAATTTTACTTAGACAATAACTTAGGCTTTTACTGGCAAACAAATAAACCAGTACATTCTGCCATATTTTTAAAGTCAGACGTGTTAATGGAAAAAGATCATCATGGCAATGTTAAAAGTATTGCTGGTGGCGGTACTTTGGCTTCGATTTTAATAAAGGCGATATCAGGAGATATTAGCGCATTAAAACATGATTTTGATGTGGTTAAACTTGAAGACAGTGATTGCCTTGAATTGACTCCTAAGCAAGATGCATTACGTCAGGCTATCACTAAAATAGAAATAGTAGGTGTCATAAAACCAAGTTCAATTAAGTTATTTGAAACTAAAGGCAATAAAACTGAAATTCAGTTAACTTATCATGCAAATGCAATTATTCCTGAGGCTGTTCGTGCTCAGTTACAATAATTATCAAAAGCTTTATTTTACGCAACTATTTTTAGTATTAGCCATAGGGTGTTATCAACTTATATTTGGCTCATGGCAAGTACAAACAAATATTTTGTCTATTTTACCTAAAACACAAATTTCAAAGGCGCTTTTAAGCTCAGAGCAAGCTTTATTTGGTCAAGCAAAGAAAAAAGTAACTGTTGCAATATCTGGTGATAAAGCCGTTATTGCTCATAAAGCATTAGTGCAACAATTAAATCAAATAGCGTCTGTTAATATTCACACAGAACAGCTCCCTTCTATCGAAGGTATTAGTCAGTTTTACGCTCCTTTTAAAGATAATTTTTTACCACAGCAATATACTCTGGCTTTAAATAATGCAGCTGAAATGCAAAGTATTATCCTATCTCAGGTAACACAGATGGCTAATCCATTTGTAAGTTCAACACTTGAAGTATCACCGCGTTTAGCCTTGGCTGAATACTTAAATACTGAATTTAATAATCTAACTAGCTATAAACAAAAGCATGGTTTGATTTCTGCTGAGTTTAAAGGGCAAACTTATTATTTGTTGTCATTAAATATATCAACAGATGCTTTTTCAATAAAAGATAGTCAGTTAATTGCCAAGCAATTACAAAGTGTATTTTCTACTATTAAAAATGAGTTCAATGTTGAATTGGTTTATAGCGGTGTTTTATTTCATACTGCAGAATCGAGCAAGCAGGCAGAGCAGGAAATATCGACTTTTGGTTTAATTTCACTATTAGGCATCATTTTACTCATACTCATTGTATTTCGCTCTATCTGGCCATTATTTATTTCTATGGGAGTTATCGGTTTAGCCATTGCTTATGGGGGCTTTGGTCTGATTCTATTATTTGACGAAATTCATTTATTAAGTTTTGTATTTGCAGTGACTTTAATAGGCATCGTTATCGATTATTGTTTTCACGCATTTGTGCATGCAACTAAAAAACAAAAATCAAACAGTTTAACAATTCCATTGTTTTTAGGTTTCATTACCACAGCCTTAGGTTACTTAGTAATATCGAGTTCTCCATTAGCATTATTGACACAAGTTGCTGTGTTTATGATTTTTGGTTTGTTTGGTGCGCTACTAAGCGTATTTGCTATATTGCCAAGGCTAAAACAGCGTAATACGTTTAAAATACATCAATCAGTTTTAGCATTCAGTGATGAAATTAAATGCATTGCTAATGCCTTAATTAAATTTAGACTTCAAATTTTACTGTTTTTATCACTAATCGGCTTTGTTTGTCTCGTATCTAATAAAGTGAGCTTTAATGATGATATTCGCTTATTAAATTCAAGCCCTGGCTGGTTGATGGATAATGAAAATGTAATGGCGCGTTTATCTGATATGCAGTCTATTAATCGCATTGTTGTTTATGCACCTACAATAGAAGCTTTGCTGCAAAAACAAGAGCAAACAATTGCCCAATTAACGTCAGCGCAATTGAATTTAGATATTAAAGGATTATTTGGTTTAT
>Ga0209395_1006566_pt1 | contig 12522 bp, 9 predicted proteins | sample GOMGulsemesocosm_3_FD_184635 | JGI IMG/M metagenome (GOLD analysis project Ga0209395, IMG submission 184635) | Methane-oxidizing microbial communities from mesocosms in the Gulf of Mexico - GOM9D Gulf of Mexico (SPAdes) (version 2) | ecosystem: Environmental > Aquatic > Marine > Cold seeps... | reverse complement strand
CAGGATTCCGATAACGATGGCATTTTAAATCTGCAAGAATACCTAGCAGGTACAGATCCTCTCGCCATGGCACCCCAGGTTAGTTTAACTATTCAACAAGCCAGCTTCACCAGTAATCATGTGTATATAGGTCAAGGTGATGTGATCATTAGCGCTATTATTACTGATGCCAATGAGGGGGATACTCACAGTATAGATTGGCAGTTAACCGATAACTTCCTCAGCGCTCCCACAAATTTAGGTTCCAGCAGCTTCGCTATAAGTCCCACAACAGCAGGCATGTTTACTATTGAAGTCAGGGTAAGCGACAGCAGTAATCCACCGTTAAGCGCAGTAGCCTCAACCTTACTCATTATTAGTGAACAAGCACCGGTTTTAGGCACTGGTGACACCGATGGTGATGGCATAAGCGATAATCAAGAAGGTTATGGCGATACGGATATGGACGGCGTTCCCGATTATCTAGATACCACAACCGAAACTCACCTATTGGGTACCCTGCCAGGGGACACTAATTCCAACTTACTCGCCACTCAACCCGGCCTGACCTTACGTTTAGGTACCACGGCCTTAGCTGCAGAAAAGTATACTCAAGGGCTTAGCTTAGAGGACTTAATGCAGCACGGCGGCAGTGCTGGAGGAGTGGCTGGCCTAGTAGAAGATAATTATGAATTTGTGGGAAAACTGTATGACTTTGAAATTTTTGGTCTTGTACAAGCCGGAGATTCAGCAGCGGTTATTATCAGCTTAAACCAGCTTATTCCTGCCAATGCCCAATACCGCAAATTCCATCCTCTCTATGGTTGGTCTCAATTTTTAATCAATGCCAATAATAGCATTGCCAGTGCTACAAACTCTGCTGGCCAGTGTCCAGACCTGACAAGCTCCAGCTATAGCCCTGGTCTTAATCAGGGCCATAGCTGCATTAAATTAATAATTAGTGATGGCGGGGGCAATGATACCGATGGCCAGATGAACCGAATAATAAAAGACCCGGGGGGGATTGCGATATTGAAACCTGTAGTTATATCGCCCCCAATTAACAGTGGTAGTGGTAGCGGCGGAGGTGGCAGTATAGGATCCGGAAATAGCTCTGATCCTACATTGCCATTATTGATAATACTTTCACTTCTTTTCTTTTTAAAAAGGCATCACTATTAAACTAAGTATATTCATCTATCAAGCACGCCTTATTCTTGCTCAATCACTGTAGGTACTTTACAGTGCCTGCTTGAGTGCCCTATTCGAGAAAATTAACTATAAGCTAACAGCTGATGAAGTAACTTGGGGTTGTTCTATGTTTGAACAAACAAAAAAATCATTGAGAATAGTACTGCCTATGAACTCTTAGAGACGTTGTAAATACATTACTCGGTTTATTAAATAAAATGGATAAGTTTGGCTAAATTTTAGCAAACCGTTAAGCATGTCACCCAAGCTATTTTGCCACTTTTATATCTACCAAATCTTCTTAAAAGAATCATATGAATCATTCAATTAGTGCTAGTGACAATCAGCAAGGATTTACTTACGCCATTGGGGCAGCCCTGTTATTTTCATGCAAACCTATCATTATCAAGTGGGCTTATGCCTATGGCATAGACGCCTTAAGCTTGATGCTATTACGTATGAGCCTTGCCTTGCCGGTTTATTTATTAATTGGCGCTATTATTATTCGTAAACAGAATATTCAACTTCCCCCTAGGCAATGGCTTACTGCTGCTTTTGTTGGCTTATTTGGTTATTACTTAGCCACATTTTTGGATTTGAAAGGTCTAGAATTGGCCAATGCTCAACTGGAGCGGATCATTTTATATGCCTACCCTACCTTTGTCGTTATTCTGGGGGCCGTCATATTCAAACATAAAGTCAGCCGCCAACAATTGGGGGCATTATCATTATGCTACGCAGGCATTATCTGTATCTTTTTGCAGGATTTAAGCTTGCAAGGCGAACAGGTGATACAAGGCAGCTTATTAATTCTATTAAGTGCTTTGTCGTATGCCATCTATATGCTGTTTAGTAAAAAGCATATCGATCAACTGGGGAGCTTACTCTTCACCTGTGTTTCTATGTCGAGTGCAACCTTGGCGACAATCGTTCACAGTACGATTCAACTGGGCCTGTTAACCCCTAAATCCGAAAACTCAGCATGGGTATTCAGCTCAGAATTAATGGGTTTAGTGATATTATTGACCTTTGCATCGACTGTGATTCCTTCATTTATGATCAGTGAAGCAGTAAAGCGAATTGGCGCAGCTAACGCCGCGTTAACCGGAACCGTAGGCCCTATTATGACCAGTATTATGGCCGTCATTCTATTAGGTGAAATATTCACCTTCTATCACGGACTGGGCATGGTACTGGTGATTTTAGGGGTGAGTCGCCTAAAACCGAAAAAAGTAAAATAGCAGAATGCGATCACATAATAGTAAGAAGAAGGGATAGGCTAGATGCAGGCAATACAACAAGTACTCATTATTGGTTACGTCTGGCCAGAACCTAATTCATCTGCGGCGGGTAGCCGCATGATGCAGTTAATCACGACTATGCGCGCGCAAGATTGGCAAGTAACCTTTGCCAGCCCAGCACAGCTAAGCGAGCACATGGCCGACTTAGATCAGTGGCAGGTAACGTGTGAAGGAATTGAATTAAATAATGAGAGCTTTGATGACTACATCAAGGAACTCGACCCTGACTTAGTTATCTTTGATCGCTTTATGATGGAAGAGCAGTTTGGCTGGCGCGTTGAGAAGTTTTGCCCTCAGGCTTTACGAGTGCTCAATACTGAAGATCTGCACAGTTTGCGCGAAGCCCGCCAGAAAGCGATGAAAAAAGATAAAACTTTTGACCTTTCTAATCCGACTGAGGTAGCACAGTTCCTACATAGCGACCTAGCTGTTCGAGAAGTAGCAGCAATTTTTCGCTGCGACCTTACTTTAATGATTTCTCCCGTAGAAGTGGAACTATTAACAACGCACTTCCAAGTACCCGCACAACAACTAATGTACTTACCTTTTATGCTAACCCCAGCAGATGAAGACGAAATCAGCTCTCTACCGAGCTTTGCCGATAGAGAGCACTTCATCACCATTGGTAATTTCCGCCATGCGCCTAATTGGGATATTGTTTTACAATTAAAACAACATATTTGGCCACTAATTCGTAAACAACTGCCCAAAGCAGAAATGCATATCTATGGTGCTTACCCACCACCGAAAGCGACTCAGCTGCATAATGAAAAACAAGGTTTTTTAATTAAAGGCTGGGCTGAAGATGCAAAAGTCGTGATGAAAAATGCACGTCTATGCCTTGCACCCATACGTTTTGGTGCCGGTATTAAAGGTAAGCTCAGTGATGCGATGGAATGCGGAACCCCAAGTCTGACCACCACAACTGGCAGCGAAGGTATGTCGTTAACCTTACCTTGGAGTGGCGAAATCATTGATACCCAAGAAATGATTTCCAACCCACAAGTCTTTGCTGATGCAGCGGTTAAACTCTATCAAGATGAGGAAGGATATAAAAACTACCAAGAAAAGGGCTTTGACATATTGCTGCAGCAATACGATCAGACATTTTGGCAGCCTGCTTTCATCGAACGTTTAAAATCGCAGAAAATTCAGCAAGATAAATTACGTAAAGATAATTTCACCGGGCTAATGCTACGCCATCACTCAATGAAGAGCACCCAATATATGGCGCAATGGATTGAAGCTAAAAATAAATAACAGCTTCGACTATTAACTTTTAAATTAAAACGTAAAAGTTAATACTGACTCTCAATATGATTCAACTGCAAGGCCTCAGGATCAGGCAGTTTGGGATATTTTTTCTGCACCGCATCCGTCACCCACTGCGGATAGACCCGATACATTAAGGATGTACTAATATTCAATGGCCGCTTTAACTCTTTGCTCAGCTTTTTAAATACTTCAGATAAATCAAAGACCTCATCCCGAAAACCATCAGCGGGAATACGAGTATCTTTTAATAATTTCTCGTAGCGCCAAAAAATTAAGCCGACAGGCTTGCCTTCTTTATCACCAAACTCCTTCATAAAAACTCGGGCTTGCTTGTCCAGATTCCCTTGCTCATCCAAAGCTCCTGATTGATAAAGCAATGTCCCTGCTGCATCAGTCACTTTTAGCTGTAACCAAAACTGCCTAAAATCAGCGACTCCGGTTGGTAAAGCATGACCCGCACCCACATTCGTCACACGAACGGTTAACCTATTACCCTCCAAGCTTTGCTTTAAACGAGCGGATGTTTTTAATAAATCAATACTCATCTTCTCTAACGGTTTATTACGCAACCCTAATAAGAAATGATTGGCTCCAGTAAATTGGTGAGTAATAACATTGTCCTTAACTTGTCCACCGTCTGTGGATATCCCAGGAATATCTTCGCCGATTTTATTAACATCCCCATGCATATGACATGCGATACAGCCTTGATGTTTTTCGGGTTGCTCAGGGTTATTAAAGGATGATGCTTCCCACTCGCCCCAAGTATCAACAATCATCGCTCCAAGACCTGGAGAGAATTCGTTATGGCATGCCTTGCAATATTTTTCGTCTTTATAAAACGCTTGCGAATAGGATTTCTTATGCTCATCCGGCTTGGCATTTATCTGGCTATCTCCTAACCAGTTCAAAATAGGGTTAGTATCATTTTCAAATACATATTGCTGACGGTCTTTTAAATTGACAGTCATTGCGGCATTGCCACCGGCATCATCTAATTTAGTAATTCTGTGGCAAAATAAACAACCAGTGCCTTCTTTAGAGCCATGTTTACCCTGAGCAAGCTCATCCTTTAATGATTGCCCTTGTTTTTCAAACATTAAGTTCTTATGGCCATTAAACGGCTTACCCGCCAATACCCGCTCTGGATTATGACAAGAGGAACACCAAGCCCGAAAACCCTCCCCTTCTGTTGCTGCGGCAACATCTTCTAATACCGAATAATAAGGATTTGAGCCTCCCATTAGCCGATGATTTGAATCCGCCCATTGTGAAAACAGATCACTATGACAAGATTCACAGGCAGCAGAATTTATCCATTCACTCTCATGAACTGTGCGCCTTTCTCCCTCCTCTAACTTCAACCAGGTAGTTAATCGCGGCAGGTTTTCCGCAGCCGTAATATACTGGTGCAAATCTGTCATCATAGCCAAGGCGGCTTGGGGTGCTGAGCTGGGATCAACAAATTTGGCACCATCTCTTTGATCATGCCCCATCCCGCCTTGAGTATCTTGAATGATACGTAAATAATCCCCTAAGAAATCGCCAACTATCATCTTATTTAAGCGACCATGACCCAAAACCGCATTGGCATATTTATCCTCGCCACGATTTTCAACCAGATAACGATTGGTAAAGTTAAAGCCGTCTAGATGACAGCTATTACAACTCATCCAAAAATCCCCCGTCATAGGGAATTCTGCAGTATCCGTATTATTGGCCAGATTAAATAAGCGACTCCCTCGACGCAACGCGGGTCTAAGCGGATCATTTTCTACTGTATTAAAAAGAGCAGCTTGCTTAACTTTTGCCTTACCAAAATTTCCTACTGCTGGAGTAATAAGATCGATATCCTGGCTAATAGCATTTTGCACATAGACGTTTTCTTCATTAGCTGCAGACGTTATTAATAAGCCCCTAGGATTATCCCCAGGTAAATTACGTAATATTTGAGTGACTTTAGCCCCTTGAGATAGCTTACCTTGGCGGCGTTTACTGCGTTTCTTTTTACGCTTGGTCTTACCTATATTACTAGCGGCCATCGACCGCGATCGATCGAATACTACAAGGTCCTCGCTACCAGAAAAGGTGATATAGACCTTACTACCATCGCTAGAAAATTCAGCATCATGGGGATTAGAAACAATTTTCGTGCGGTTATTATTGTCGATAATATTGATTTGTTTAAACAGTTCTTTTCTTAAGCTCACACGTTCCGTTTCTTGCCCTGGGGTTAAATCTAAAATAGAAACCGCAGGAAATATCGTCGATTGAAATTGAAACTCATGATCGAAATTCCACAGTAGATGAGGTAACCAAGCCTCACTCTCATCTGGGGACAAGGCAATATCATCCAACATTCTAGGCAAGCCCTGAGAAACAAACTCATCCTCGTTTTCTAGACTGGCCAATTGTATGACTTTAATTAATTTCGCTTTTTCTTCCGACTGAGACGAAGCAGACACATCATAAATTGAAACCTGCCCTGTCATCGCATGACTTACCAGTAATCGTTTATCGGATGTCAGGGCTAATCCCCGTGGTGTTTCTAAGGTATCGAGTCTATAAACGATGTGGCCATGTTCATTCAATGCCAGCAGCTGGCTTTTTTCAAATAATGTCAGCCAGTATAGCTGGCTTTGATTATCATGAACGATACCAAATGGGCGGCCATCAACGTTCAATTCATGCTCAACTTTTAGGCTTTCACTATCGAGCCAAAAAATCTTGCCCCCTAAGTAATCACTGGCTAACAATTGGCTCTCGTCATGGTTTAACGCTAAACGTCGAATATCCTTTCCCAATACTTGTTCACGTCTATTGGTAACAGTATTTGGATTAATTGCGGTGATACTGCCTCCATCAAAGTTGGCTGTATAAAGTATTGAACCATTCGAATTATTAATTATAGAACTGCTCGACTCAGCAGCAACGGCTTGCCCAATAGGCCACAAAACGAATACGCTAATCAGGTATTTGGCTAACAAGCTGACTGTGATTTTCATTAACCTAGCCCGCGTAAAGATTTAAAAAATGACCAGATAGGCTGTAAAACAGACCAACGGGCACTGTGTCGCATAACGAGAGGGAATAGAATCAAAGCACTGATTAGGTGAACAAGAAATATGATATTGCCAAAATCATCGCCACGATTTCCCAGAATAAATAAATACAGTCCAGAAAAAATACACAAGGCTAGAATAAGGTCTAAACATTGTCCGGTGATATTTAAGAATCGTTTCTTGGAGGTTTTTAATAACCGTCGATGGGAAAACCAGAAGGGTAAAATATACACAGGGAAAATAATGATACTCAACAATACATGCAAGATAAGTAATACACGAATGCCATCCCAAGGAACGGATAGAATATCCCATAATAGAAAACCAGATAAAAACAAAGCATATAGTGACCACTCAGCCATCTTATTTCGATAGCCGAGCTGTTGCCATATTTGCTTAATACCTTCTTTTGAAAATATCACGTACTCATCACTCTCAAGCTAAAACTCTCTTGCTAAAGCTGTTATTTTAATATCAACTTTCCTGCTAATACACTGGCACGTCCATATTGCCCACCAGCATGTGTAATTTGTTTTATTCCATCACCATCACTATCACCTTCAGAGTCGTGAAGTTTATTTCCTTGGGCGCCGACCAAGATATGCTCCCCTGTATCAGCAATCGGCTCGGCCAACTGTAAACCTGGCTGACCTTCCTTGCCCGTTACCACAAGTCGAAACCAAGTTGTATAACGATTAACTAACTGCTGAAGCTCAAGCTCCACAGCTGATTCTGAATCATTATTTTTCAAATGTAGCATCGCTTCACGCATTGCTGCTGAAATTGCTGCCACACTCCACGGGGTATATTCTGCTGTACCGGCGATACTCCAGGTGCCTAACTTGGCATCAAAATAATGTTTTTCTACGGCCTGATAAATCATTCTAGCCTGCTGACGATAAGCCTCATTTTTCGTCGCTAAAAATGCGGCAGTTAAACCGCGAATCGCTGCAAACTGTGTAGCTATAGAGTAGCTCTGCTGAACTTTAACTGAGTTGCCTTGCACAGCAATCACTGCGCTATCGGCAATCAAGCCCTGTTTGTTTTTCAAAGACGTGATAATGAAGTCCGCTTGCTGCTTAATTAATTCTAATGCCTGTTGACCCTGACTAGTATGCAAGCGTGAACTTGTTGAACTCGCCGATGCATAACCCACAGGTAATGCATCTTGAGCTCGCTGATAAATAGATAAAGCGACTAAACTATAGGCCGCATCATAACTCGTGACTTTTCCCCCTGACATACTATTGCTTTCTTCGAGCTTAAACTGATCGATAAAGGTGCCGAATTTTTCGTTAAAATGCAGACTGACTAGGTTTTTATATACCGCATTCGACAAATTACTCGCCATAGAGAATGCATCATTGGCCACAACGTCATTTTTCTCTTTACCATCTCTATTCACGGCTTTCGTTGCAGAAAAAGGAGCACCATCAAATACCGCAGCGAAACCAAGATTTTGACTAGTATTAGAAAGGCGTTGATCGGTAAAAGCGAAGTATTCACTTAATGGCCATAATAACATCCAGCTATCCCGTAACTGAGAGCTAGCATCTTCGACTTTTAGCTGTGCGATGGCAGGTTTTCCCTGCAATATTTTCGTAGAGACTTTTATTTCATGAGGGAACCAGATAGGAGACTTTTCTGGGTCATAATTGGGAGTTATTTTCTGCCCTAAATTTTTACCGTTATAGCCCAACTCTTGCTGTAAATACTGAAGTTTCTCTAGGGATAGTTCGGTTAAGATCAAACCATTCATACCATCTACTGCAGAGACTCCTAAAGCATACTTTTTACCCTGATCCATGTTGCTTTTGAGCGCTTCTACTTCTTCATCTTCTTCTGCCGTATGCATACCTCCTAAAAAGTCCTGTGACCACATAACTTCTTTCAACAATAGTGCACCAATAGCAGCAGGTTCAATTACGCGATTATTCGTATCTTCTACCCAGCTAAGGCTTTTATAGTCTTGTACATACGCTGGAACTAGGCTGGTTTTTTCTATTAAACTATCGCCTTTTCCATACCACTGAATAATCTCTTCATCTACCCCGTGAGCATCTACTGACTGAGCAAACTCTGCTATTCCAGACCGATAAGGCATGGAAATTAAGTTGAGGTTTTTAGCCAATTGTTCAATAGGCAGCCCAACAGACTTGGCCAGCTTCACCAAATAGGCTTGTAATTCTTCAGCATTACCACCCCGTTGCTGATGGCGTAAACCATTGAGATAATTTGGACCAAGACCAGAACGATAATTTAATTCATACATCGCTTCTTCGGAAAATTCGTAGCTTTCAATACCCGTAATATAATCAAATTCCGTGGGTTTGTTTTGTTCATTCGGATCGAGAACATCTAAATCCAAACCTAAGCTTTCGGCTAATGGTTCACCTGAAAGTTCAAGCTCGGTATAGGCCAGCATATTGCCAGCCGTATCAAATTGATAGTCAGAGACCTCAGCAGCCAAAGCACTCAAACTCGTTAGTCCAATACACGTCAACAAGACTGAAGTTAATAATGGTTTAATATTCACGTTTGCTTGAATTCTCATGGCAACTTCATCTTTTAGTAAACTTATCATAATCCTATTTCCATACCTTGATTTACAACATGACAGAGATAACATTAAGCTTTCATCCCTATCCGCCTGACCTAATTTCAATCTAAATGAGCATAATGATTAATATCCCCATACATCACTGAAGAGCTTTTTTGCCCAGAGAGTTCAACCCGCCTAAAGCATCACCCTGCTGATATGAAAGAGTCGTGACGGCGAATCCTAATGGGTATGCACATTTCAATATTAAATATTTAATAGACTACTTCCGAAACCTAAACATCGGCCAATTTACCAAGTACTCTATGTCCATTCTCATAGACATAGAATTCGTTACTGAAGCTAGCTTTCTGAAAAGAAGCCGCGCTAAATAATTGTTGAATTTCTGCTACCCAAGACCAAGGGTATCGTTGAGCTGGTGAGCGGTCTAATGGAGGATTTGGATCATCTATAGGAAGTAACATTTCAGCCTTCATGGGAAAAGAAGACGGGATCAATAAAGTATTGAAAAATCGAACCAAGCATAGAGAGCTAAATCGCATATCATCACCGGCTAATTATTACATGGATACATTCACAAGAAAAGAATGCAAATGATAATAATTAGCAATATGATTTCTACAACCGCTCTCTCATTTAATACTCTCGCTATTAAAGCCTTTGTTAAATTAACTCAATTCAACGGTAATAGATTCAATCACAGCCAACGCTTTTCGACAGGCATGACCAACTTCTGTGCCTCTTGCTAAAGCAACCCCCATACGGCGCTGCCCAGATACTTCGGGCTTACCAAAGAGCCTAAGCTGAGTATTAATTTCTGCTAAGGCTTTATCTAAACCAGAGTATTGAATGTTATTACTCTCCCCTGCCACCAGCAAAACTGCCGAAGCTGAAGGCCCATGTTGAGTGATATTAGGAATTGGCAGACCCAAAATTGCGCGTACATGTAACGCGAATTCAGAAAGGTCCTGTGAGATTAACGTCACCAGTCCAGTATCATGAGGGCGTGGGGATACTTCACTGAAGATAACGTCGTCACCTTTAATAAATAATTCCACCCCGAATAAACCCCGACCACCCAACTCTGTGGTGACTTTCTCTGCCATGGCTTGGGCGCGTTTTAATGCCAGCTCCGACATAGCTTGCGGCTGCCAAGATTCTTGATAATCCCCATTTTCCTGGCGATGACCTATCGGCTGGCAAAAACTCGTCGTTAGCTTATCTTCTATTGCTGACGTTAAATCAACATGACGAATCGTTAATAATGTGATTTCATAATCAAAATCGACAAAGCCTTCAACGATTACTTTACCAGCGCCTGCACGACCACCTTCTTGAGCATAATCCCAAGCGGCATCAATTTCTTCCAAGCTTTTCAAGGTACTCTGCCCTTTACCCGAAGAACTCATGATCGGCTTTACAACGCAGGGCACATTGATTTTATTAACCGCCGCAACAAATTCTTCCTTAGTGCTAGCGAAGATATATGGAGAGGTTGGAATGTCTAATGTTTCCGCCGCTAAGCAACGAATCCCTTCACGGTTCATAGTGAGCTGCGTTGCTCGTGCAGTGGGGATTATATTAAAGCCTTGCTGCTCAAGCTCAGCGAGAGTATCCGTCGCAATGGCTTCAATTTCAGGAATGATGTAATCAGGATTTTCCTGTTTAATGATTTGCTCTAATGCCTCACCCTCTAACATGCTTAGGGTATAACTACGATCTGCTACCTGCATGGCGGGAGCATTTTCATAACGGTCAAGGGCGATGACTTCACAGCCTAAACGCTGAAACTCAATGGCAACTTCTTTGCCTAGTTCACCAGCGCCGCACAATAAAACCTTTACCGCAGAGCTCGAGAAAGGCGTTCCAATGGTCGTCATATTTTTTCCAATTTTTTATTGTTAAAATTTCATTATATTGCCGCTGGCGTCTTCTCGCTCAGCAACTTTTTTCATTACACTTTTACGTTCTTCAGTATTCATCGCACCCCATTTGCAAATCTCATCACAAGTGCGGTAACAGCCTAAGCAAACATCTTGCTCATCTAAACAACAAATGTGCACACAAGGAGATTTTACGACCTCAACCGCTGGCGGTTTTTTATCTTTCACAATATTACCTATCACTTTCTTTACTAATCACTTTCTTTACTAATCACTTGCCTTGCTACTCAGGGCGTTATGCTAATACGTCTTCAAGACTTAAAGCCGTTAATTCTTTCTGGTAACGCTGACCATTTTGCACATAGTGGTATGCACCCAGCTCTAACATTTTCTTCTGTTGTTCTGAAAGCTGCTTTTTGATAATCGCAGGGGAACCAACCACCATAGAGCCATCGGGTATTTCCATTCCTTCAGGAATAAACGCATTAGCACCAATTAAACAATGATTACCAATTTTAGCGCCATTCAATACCACCGCGTTAATGCCAATCAGGGTATAATCTCCCACCTCACAACCGTGTACCATGGCATTATGTCCTACAGTGACGCCCTTACCCAATGTCAGTTTAAAACCTGGGTCAGTATGCAAAACGGCACCATCTTGTACGTTGCTATTTTCACCTATGGTGATCAGGTCATTATCACCTCGAATCACACAGTTAAACCAAATACTGGCATTCTCTTTCAAAACCACCGAGCCAATGATACTGGCATTATCAGCAATAAAGTGCGCGCCTTCGATAACAGGCTTACGTTCGCCTAATTGGTAAAGCATAAGGTTTCTCTTATTATTAATGATTATTTAAAATCGAATGGCTATTTTGGCACCCAAATGATTATTCATCATTTCAGTGATCATCATGGCAGTTAACCCCCAGATGCGGAAACCTTCAAAATGAAAACTCGGAATCGATATCTTTCCACTCTCAAAATAGTCATGAGGCTGAGTGTCTAAAAAGAAGCGTAAAGGCACTTTAAAGACAGCATCCAACTCGTCAAGATTTGCTGTAAATTCGATATCAGCTGGTATGAGCCCAACAATAGGCGTCACCACATAACCAAAGCGAGAAACAACCTGATCTAGCTCGCCAATAACCGTGACATGGTGAGAGGCAAGATTAATTTCTTCTTCCGCTTCTCTGAGCGCGGTATAAATAATATCCGGATCCGATTCATCACGCTTTCCGCCTGCAAAAGCAACCTCACCACTA
>Ga0209395_1006559_pt1 | contig 12531 bp, 9 predicted proteins | sample GOMGulsemesocosm_3_FD_184635 | JGI IMG/M metagenome (GOLD analysis project Ga0209395, IMG submission 184635) | Methane-oxidizing microbial communities from mesocosms in the Gulf of Mexico - GOM9D Gulf of Mexico (SPAdes) (version 2) | ecosystem: Environmental > Aquatic > Marine > Cold seeps... | reverse complement strand
GATATTGCAGGAGCAACAAATCAAACTTTATCAGTTACAGTTCCTGGTGAGTACACCGTTACTGTTTCAGGGCCTACAGATTTAGATTGTATAAATGTTTCGCAACCAGTAACTATTGAAGTGTCAGGAGTCCCACAAGGATATGACGCTAATGTAACAACAAATGCTTTTGCAGATTCTCATGAGATTGTTGCTACAGCAACATCAACTATTCCAGGGATTGTATTCTGGTACAGTTTAGATGGAGGGGAACCAACACTGAATGGAACATTTACGAATGTATCTCCAGGAATACATATAGTTACTATTTCTGATGGTAAAAACTGTTGGTCAACTGATGAGCCAGTAACGATTATTGATTACCCACATTTCTTTACACCAAATGGTGACGGGATTAATGATACATGGGCAATTATAGGGCAAGAAGGAATACCAATTTCTCAAATCTATATCTTTGACCGTTTCGGAAAGTTATTATCACAGCTAGATCCTGATGGAGATGGTTGGGATGGTACCTACAACGGAAGTCAAATGCCAGCATCTGATTACTGGTTTAAGATAATTTATATTGAAGGAGCTAATAGCACTCAAAAAGAGATGAAAGCACATTTCTCACTGAAGAGATAATTATATAATTAACTGCTACATAAAAAAGCCTCACATGCGTGAGGCTTTTTTATGTAGTAAACTTATGGAGAGTTGTGTGTAAAATAATCTAGTAGAATAACAATATTGATACCATAAGACATATAAAGGTAAATCATACAGTATATATTACAAGATAAGCCCCTATAAACTTACATCTTAACTGATATAAGACCCTAAACAAGTTCAGAGTGACAAAACATTAAGTTAATTCGTCAATAGTACATAAACGAGATGACATTCTATTTGACATAAAGCAAACTCACTAGAAACACACCTGCTAGTAATAAATTAACTTCATTGTTTTCTGAAGACAGAACCAACTAGTAGGATATAAAAAAAAGGTCACTAATATATTAGTGACCTTTTTTTTATTTACCCCCTTTACATACTTAAAAAGGAATTATTTTTTGTTTGTCTTAAAAATTCAATGTAAATGATGCCATTATAGCTGCATTTAATTCTTCAATTTTAGCGGTATTAGTTAACCCTGTGTCATATAATTGATGGCTCACATCTTGGTTAGATTGACTGTATGCAAAATCGATCTTCGATCTTCCAAAATTATATCCAAACCCTAAAGAGTAACCTTTTAAATCATCTACAATTACTTTATTTTTATATGGACTTTCTTCAAAACGATATCCTGCCCTTAAACTCCACTTTTGAACTCTATACTCACCCCCTACATTAACGGAAGAAGTTCCCTTCAAACTATTACTAATATTCGTATTAGTATCACTAAAACCAGAGTCAGATCTCATTTTTATATTATTATAATCTTTATAATGATAATCCAAACTCAACAAACCTTGTTTACCAAAAATAATAGCTGCACTTCCTGTAAGTTTAGCTGGGGTGCGCAATTTGTAATCTTCAAAAATAGTTACTTGGTTTTGATCAATAAAACCAATATCTACATCTGCTAAATTTGAATTAATACGCTGCGACAATTCATCGGTTAAAACATACCATGTTGGAGAATGAAATGAAGCTCCTAAACGTAGCACTTTCCCAATCTTACCAATTGCCCCCACTTGTAATGAAAATCCTGCTCCTGTAGTTTTCAAAATATTATCAAAGGTTACAAAGTCTAGTGCTGAAGAAGCATCATATCCCGTTTCTCTAATACTTGTTATTCTCTCTGAATATATAAAATTACCATTTAGCGACATTCCTAAATACAACACATCCTTATACTGAGTAGCTAAATTGAAATTAAACTTTGAATTTGCTCCGCTATTGGTATAAAAATAATCTTGATTTACTGTTGTAAAAGTTCCTGTTCCAACATACATTGTATTAGCTGGGTCTGCCACATCAACAGGGTCTATTACACCACCATAATAACCTAAAAAAGCTTGTTGATATTGATATCCATAAGAAGAGCCAATATTCAAATACGCTTCTTCAATATACTCTCCAGGCAAAATTTGAATATCTTGAAATTGCAATCCATTCGCTTGACTTAAAAAATAAGAGCTAATAGAGTTATTACTTTTACCAGATATAAAATATTGCTTATCATAATTTTGAGTTTGTTGGTAATTAACAGCTATAACAAATTTATTCCACTCTGCTCCTTCTTTGGTATTATTCATAACAAAAGCACCACCTAACTGACTTATGGCAATACCGGAAGTTGACTCATTAGTTTTTGTTCCAAAATATTCTGCATCATTACTTGATCCACTAACCACTAAAGTACCTGTTAACAAGCTACTTTTAAATACCCCACTACTTGCAGGGTTACTATTTATTGCGGAAAAATCACCTCCTAAAGCACCAAATGCACCACCCATAGCATTGTACCTTGCTGTTCCTTGTATATTTTCCCCACTAAACAATAATGCATCATTGATGTTTTGTGAAAATCCTATCGTTGAAATTAAACTAAAAATAAATACTATTCTTTTCATATTATAGCTTTTTACTTTACAAGAATAGTCCTATTAAAAGTTAATAGGACTATTCTATATTAGACTTTATTATCTACTTCTTCTTGAAGATGAACTTCCAGAAGTTGATCTGGATGAGCTTCTTGACGTAGAACGAGGTGTTGACCTTGGAGTACTTCTTGGCGTAGCACGAGGTGTTGATCTTGGAGTACTTCTTGGTGTAGCACGAGGAGTTGACCTAGGAGTAGTACTTCTTGGCCTAACACGAGGAGTTGACCTAGGAGTAGTACTTCTTGGCCTAACACGAGGAGTTGATCTAGGAGTAGTACTTCTTGGCCTAACACGAGGAGTTGATCTAGGCGCTACAATAGAACTTGATCTTCTTGAACTTCTTAAACTAACACCTCTTCTATTATTTGCATTTCTTCCATAATATGAATTTGATGCATAACCTCTTCTTCTACCATATGCATAACTATAATTTCTATGTCCATAGTATGAATACCCATAATTGTTATAGTAATATGGGTTTCCATAATATCCATTGTAATAATATGGGTTCCCATAATAACCATAATAATTGTTTGACCAACCCCATGATGGTGGACAATAATACCAATTAGTATAGCGGTAACTGTACAAATAATTATGTGGTCGCCAGAATGGACTTGAATTATACACATTTATGGTAATATTCGCATCAGCATCTTCCCATGAAGAATAACTTTCAGCAGCAACTTCTGTATCTTGTTCAACAACAGTTTGTGAGCTATAACCATCAACATCCGTAAATACCTCGTCATCAACTATTTCTCCATAATCAGTTACCGTTTTACCAAAATATTCTTCATAATACTTAGCATTTGTATTATCTTTCACTACTACGGTTTCATTTGAAGTAACTACAGGCTTATCACTGCTATATATTCCGTCATCATCATATGTAGCTGCCTGATATGTTCCACAAGATGTTAATAGAATACTTGCTAATCCTCCTACAAGAACTAACACCTTACTTTTAAATTGATAATTATCTTTCATATCTCTTTCATTTAAATTGTTGAACCTTATAAAAATAGTTATTTTTGCTGAAACTATTTTATATTTAACAGTATCACAATTTTTGTGCCAAAATACAGTATATGAGTAACAAACTACCTAAAAGAAGTGAAGATTTTTCACTTTGGTATAATGAACTAGTCAAAAACGCCCAGTTAGCTGATAACTCAGGTGTTAGAGGTTGTATGGTAATTAAGCCATATGGTTTTGCGATTTGGGAGTTAATGAAGGAACAATTAGACAAAATGTTTAAAGAAACAGGACATCAAAACGCCTACTTCCCAATTTTTGTCCCTAAAAGCTTATTTGAAGCAGAAGAAAAAAACGCCGAAGGATTTGCAAAAGAATGTGCAGTTGTAACACATTATAGATTAAAAACTGATCCGGAAGATGACTCTAAGTTAATTGTTGATCCTGATGCCAAATTAGAAGAAGAACTAATTGTTAGACCAACATCCGAAGCAATTATTTGGAATACCTATAAAAGCTGGATTCAATCTTATAGAGATTTACCATTATTAATTAACCAATGGGCTAATGTTGTTCGTTGGGAAATGCGTACTCGTTTGTTTTTAAGAACAAGTGAGTTTTTATGGCAAGAAGGACATACTGCACATGCTACCAAACAGGAAGCTATTGCAGAAGCAAAACAAATGCATGATGTCTATTCTACATTTACTCAAGACTGGATGGCTATGCCAGTTATAAAAGGATATAAAAGCGATAGCGAGCGTTTTGCTGGCGCTGATGATACTTTTACTATAGAAGCATTAATGCAAGACGGTAAGGCTTTACAAGCAGGTACATCTCACTTTTTAGGACAGAATTTCGCCAAAGCATTTGACGTTGAATTTCAAACAGCTGAAGGAAAAAAAGAACATGTTTGGGCAACAAGTTGGGGAGTATCTACAAGACTTATTGGTGGTTTAATTATGACTCATTCTGATGATGAAGGATTGGTATTACCTCCAAAGTTAGCTCCGTATCAAGTTGTCATCATTCCTTTTTTAAATAAAAAGAAAGAAGAGCAAAACGAAGTGCTTTTAAATAAGGCAAATGAAATTAAGGAGGAACTAGTACAATTTGGTATCCGTGTACAAATAGACACTGATGTAACTAAACGTCCTGGATTCAAATTTGCAGAGTACGAGTTAAAAGGATATCCTGTACGAATGGTTATTGGCCCAAGAGATTTAGAAAACAACCAAGTTGAGCTTGCAAGGAGAGATACAAAGGAAAAATCACTGGAAAATCTTGATGGAATCGGTACACATGTAAACAATTTATTAAATAAGATTCAAGACTCGCTTTTTAACAAAGCTGTAACTTATAGAGACACCCATACAACCGAAGTAACTACCTTTGAGGAATTTAAGGATGTTTTGGAAACAAAAGGAGGTTTTATTTCTGCTCATTGGGATGGTACTGAAGAGACAGAAGAACAGATTAAAGATGCTACAAAAGCAACGATAAGATGCATTCCTTTAGACGCTAAAGAAGAGCCTGGAGTGTGCGTATTCTCTGGGAAACCATCAAAAAGAAGAGTGCTTTTTGCAAAGGCATATTAAAAAAATAAAAAAAAGATTGATTGTTTATTGCAAGAGTCAAAAATAGTTGTATTTTTGCACCCGCAATTAGAAACAATTGGCCCGTTCGTCTAGTGGTTAGGACGCTAGGTTTTCATCCTAGAAACAGGAGTTCGATTCTCCTACGGGCTACAAAATACAAGTAGCAAATTGTTATTCGTATTAACTGAAATTACGGCCCATTCGTCTAGTGGTTAGGACGCTAGGTTTTCATCCTAGAAACAGGAGTTCGATTCTCCTATGGGCTACTTTTTTATTTAAAAAAACACAGATAAAATGGCAAATCACAAGTCAGCATTAAAGAGAATAAGAAGTAACGAAGCTAAAAGGTTACGTAACAAATATCAACATAAAACAACTCGTAACGCAATAAAAGCATTACAAGAGTTAACAAATAAAGCTGAAGCTGAAAAAGCTTTCCCTGCTGTTGTTTCTATGCTTGATAAAATTGCAAAAAACAATATAATTCACAAGAACAAAGCTGCAAACTTAAAATCAAGCTTAGCTAAACACGTAGCTGCACTTTAATAAGCAATTTAGTCTTACAACTATACTTGTCCTAATCTTTTAAAAAAAGATTAGGACTTTTTTGGTTACACAATAGCCAATAATTTTAATAAATAAAAAAGATGTCAAACTAAAAAACACTTATTAAACTACCACAACTCAACAAACCTAAAAAGAACTCATAAATCACCCTCAAAAAAATTAACTAACGACTACACCTTAAGCAGTTTAAACCTACCCCAAGACAGTATTTAAATACTAAGAAAAGAACACTAATACCGCAACAAAAAAGCGCCTTGAGAATCTCAAGGCGCTTTTTTATATTTAACATCAAAAGTTCTAACTATTCATAGAAATTAAAAACTCTTCGTTATCCTTCGTCATTTTAATTCTATCATTCACAAACTCCATTGCCTCAATAGGATTCATATCAGTTAAATACTTACGCATAACCCACATACGTTTGATTGTTTTATCATCTAGTAATAAGTCATCCCTACGTGTACTTGAGGATATTAAATCTATTGCTGGGAATATTCTTCTGTTAGCAATTCTTCTATCCAATTGCAACTCCATATTTCCTGTACCTTTAAATTCTTCAAAAATCACTTCATCCATTTTAGAACCAGTATCCGTTAAAGCAGTACCAATAATTGACAATGAACCTCCTCCTTCAATGTTTCTAGCAGCACCAAAGAAACGCTTTGGCTTATGCAAGGCATTAGAATCTACCCCACCACTTAATATTTTACCTGAAGCTGGTTGAACTGTATTATAAGCTCTTGCCAAACGTGTAATTGAATCTAACAAAATAACTACATCATGGCCACATTCTACCAATCGCTTAGCTTTCTCTAAAACAAGATTCGCTATCCTTACATGCTCATGCGCTTCTTTATCAAAAGTAGAAGCAACTACCTCACCTTTAACATTACGTTGCATATCAGTAACCTCCTCTGGACGCTCATCAATCAACAATACTATTTGATACACCTCAGGATGATTAGCAGCTATAGCATTTGCCAATTCTTTCAACAACATGGTTTTCCCCGTTTTCGGTTGCGATACAATTACAGCACGCTGCCCTTTACCTATTGGCGCGAACAAATCCATAATACGCGTAGAAATTGTACTTTGCTTTTCTCCTAACTTAAATTTTTCATCTGGAAATAACGGTGTTAAATGCTCAAAAGAAACACGATCCCTAACTACATTAGGAGACAATCCGTTAATTTTACTAACTCTAATTAAAGGAAAATATTTCTCCCCTTCTTTTGGCGGACGTACATTTCCTAAAACGGTATCTCCCGTTTTTAAACCAAACAATCTAATTTGTGATTGTGATACATAAACATCATCTGGTGACGATAAGTAATTATAATCTGACGATCTCAAAAAACCATATCCATCTTGCATGATATCCAAAACACCTTCACTCTCAATTATGGCATCAAACTCAAAATCTGGCTCCTTATAACGATTACGTAAATCTTTGTTTCCGTCTTTACCTTTATGCTTGTTATCTGCTTTTTTAGGCTTTTGTTGCTCTTTTTTAGGCGCATTCTTTCTTGCCTCCGCTTGCTTAGCCCTTCTAATATCTCTGAGCTGCATTGGTGTTAATTTCACCTCTTCAGTTTTCGGCGCTGTTTCCTTTCCATCGCTTGTAACTTTAATATCAACCAAAACTTCTTTTTTAGCCTCAACTGCAACTTCTTTCTTATCCTCTAAAGCAGCTTTTGACTCTTCTTGCTTTACACCATCACCTTTTACATTACGCACTGGTTTATCACGTAAAACTCTTGTTCTTTTCGGCTTATCAATTTCCTTTGAAGACTCTTTAGCAGCTGGAACTTCAGTTTTTACCTCTTTAGTAGCCTCAATAGATTCCGCTTGTGTATCTAAAATTTTATATACTAAATCTAATTTCTTTAATGTTCTAAACTTTGGAACCTTAAGTGCCTTAGCTATTTCTTGCAAATCAGCAAGTTTCTTTTCTTTTAATTGTGATATTTCAAACATCTAATGTGGGATAATTTTATTGAAGTAATACTAACCGAACTGGTTAACTTTTTATGAAGATAGATTGCCCTTAATTACAATCGCTATTGCAATTATACACATTTTATTACATATTACCATAATATAAACACTTAAATAGTATCGCTAAGCCCTAATGAACAAATATGTTGGTTTTTACAAATTATTAATTACTGAATAACAAGTACTTACTTATTTTTTAAAATTATTTGATGATTATACCCTTTAGTTTCCTTACTTTTGCGCTATTATGATACAACGCATACAATCATTATACTTAGTACTAGCTGCAATAATCGCAGGTACTTTGCCATTTGTTTTTAACTTATGGAGTACTACTGAAAATGCTGTTGTATTTGCAATTGACAAACAATATTTATTAGCTGGGTTTATGATTTCAGCTGTGATGAGTTTGGCAAGTATATTTATGTTTAAAAACAGAAAGTCGCAGTTTGTTATTAACCGACTTAACATCATATTAAACTTTATATTACTAGCCGTATTTGTGTATAGTTCACTAACTACATCTGGAGAAATGCAAGTTTCTGAGAAAGGTGTTGGGATTCTCCCTATCATTTCTATCGTATTATTAGTTTTGGCAAACAAAGCAATAAAGAAGGATGAGGATCTTGTAAAATCTGTTGATCGATTACGATAAACACTTCTTAGTATTATTTTTAGTGCGTAAAAAAATCCGAAGCTAACCCTTCGGATTTTTTAATTATTCATTCTTATGATACTAAACAATATTATTTTATTGAATTAATAAAATAATAATCACTATATTTAGTGACTAGTTTAGACTAAACTAACATTTATTGATATTTTTAATTATGGGGAAAATTAAAATACACTTAATAGACGATCATCAAATAGTAATTGATGGATTGTTAGCTGTTTTAAAATTGGAAGATGACTTTGAAGTAGTTGGCTTCTCACTAAACGGAGACAGCATTCACGAAAGACTTACCGCTAATAAAGCTGACGTAGTTATTATGGACATCAACATGCCTGATGTAGATGGTATTGACATCCTTAAGGACTTTCAGAAAAAAGGAATACCATGTAAAATCATTGTACTATCCAGTCATGATGAAATAAAGCTTATTAAAGAAGTACTAAACCTTGGCGCTAATGGCTATTTATCAAAAAAATGTGCTGGTGAAAACATTGCCATTGCCATACGTAAAGTATTCAATGGAGAGCAATATTTTTGTGATTCCATAAAAGATAAAATGCTGACTTCCTTTTCAAACACTAATGGAGTATTAAAAGGCGACAAACCTAAAAGTACCATTACCAAAAGAGAATTAGAAATACTTCAATTGGTTGTTAAGGAATTTACTACTAAAGAAATTAGCGAACAGCTTACCATTAGCATCAATACTATTGATACCCACCGTAAAAATATTATGCGAAAATTGGAAGTTAAAAACACTATTGGCTTAGTGAAATACGCTATTAAGCATGATTTAGTATAGCAGCCTATCAGAAATAAACTATACACAACAGCCTTTTAATAAAACACTATTGAAGGGCTGTTTTTATTACACCAATATTTACTCAAACCTCAATAAAATCTAACCAACTAATTAAGAGATACTTAGAAGATGACACAGTAAAAACTCTCTCAACCATTAACTTACTTGCTTTTTTTTTACTACATTAGAATACCCAAAAAACACATAATATAAGCAGTCTTAATAAGTAACCATTTAACTATTATCGATAATTATGAGTTTATTACAAGATTACAGTATTACTTGCGACAAAAGCAGTAACTACATTTTAAATTTTACGACAACAAAAAAAGCTTCTGCTTCTTTTAGAACTTCTGGAACTACCAACACTATTACTATAGATGAAGACACAGGAGGAAGTACCAGTTTTTCTAAAAACTATGGAAATAAGGAGGTTGATTTTAAATTTCAATTTAGCCAACCTGGAGCTCCTGCAAGAAGAACTGAGCCTGATGGTGAATTAAACGGACCACTTTAGAGTTATAAAAAAATCTCTAACAGAAATGTTAGAGATTTTTTTTATTTCAAATTATTACAAGTTACATGGCTCCTGTTTGCGAAGTTATTCTTTTTTAACTATTTTAGTTTAATGCTTATTAACTTACAAAAAAACTTCCTTTTTAGTTTTACAATACTTACAATGTACTCCTGTTTTGGGCAACAACAAAGCAATCAAGATTCTCTCTATTTATACACAAGACAATTAATCCTTAATAGCGAATTTGAAGAAGCTTTACCCATTTGCTTGAGAAAAAATGATGAATTGCCTAAATTTTCAAAAGAAAAAACTAAATGGTTAATATTTACCGGTAGTATATTAAGACGGCAAAATGAATTTGACAAAGCACTTCCTTATTTTAAAGAGTCTTATTACATCAATTTAAAAAACAATGATTCTGTTGCTCTAGTTGAAGACCATGTACAGATTGGTCGAATTTTTCATCATAAACTTAAATCATATCGCGATTCGCTCAGCTCTAAAATTGCTTTAAACTTAAAGGATAGTATTCTATTCTATTATAACAAAAACTTAGATTTTGAAGCTATAAAAGGTGCCGAAAACAACTTAGCGCACACCTACGATAAATTAGCCTTTATATATTCCGATTATAAACAATTAGATTCTGCTAAATATTTTATTAATAAAACAATAGAACTAAAAAAACAACTGTTTTCTGAAAATTCTAATCAATATTTGAGCGCTTTAAGTAAATTAGGGCTCATATATATTCATGAGGAGCGCTACCAAAAAGCTGAAGATATTTATTTAGATATTAATCAAAAAGCACAAGATTCCACCCAACTTGGATATTTAAACAATTTACTTATCGCCACTGGTAATCTAGGATATATATATGAACAAACCCAACAATACAAAAAGGCATATGAATATTCAGAGAAACAAAGTGAAATTTCTGAACTAATAACAAAGAAACAAAGGGCTACAGAAATAAGAACTATAGAAGCTAAGTACAATGAAGATAAAGCCCGTGCTGAGGAAAAAACAAATACCGTAAAAGCAGAAAAAGAAAAAGAACGTAGCCAATACCTTTTGGCTGCCACTGGGTTAATATCATTAGCCATTATTCTTTTCGGAACGGTATTGTACCGTAACACCAAACTAAAAGCAAAAAACCTGTCGTTAAACTTAATAGAGCAAGAACTAAACCAGCAAAAAACATTACGCGTACTGCAAGAAAAAAACCAAAGCAAACTATTAAACGCTACATTAGACGGTAGGGAAACAGAACGAAAGGACATTGCACAAACCCTGCATGATAGTGTAAGTGCCCTACTCTCCTCTGCCAACATGCACTTACAAGTGGTTAAAAAGAAAAGTACTGGAGCTGTAGCAGAATTAGATAAGTCACAACGTATAATTGATGAAGCTTCTGGAAAAGTACGTGACCTTTCGCATAAGTTAATTTCAGCGGTATTATTAAAATTTGGTTTGGAACACGCTGTATATGACATCTGTGAAAAATACAGTAATCAAGATTTAGAATTCGAATTAGAAAGTGAAGATAAAATACCCCGTTTTGAGCAAGGTTTTGAAATAAAAATTCATAACATTATTGAGGAGTGTATTAACAATATCATGAAACATAGTAAGGCCTCAGAAGCCTCTGTAGTGCTATTATTAACAAACAACACTTTACATGTAACTATAAAAGATAATGGGGTTGGTTTTGACGCTTCAAAAATAAGTCCTTCTTCCGGTATTGGATTAAGCCAAATAAAAGCACGTATTGAAAATATGGAAGGTATTTTTGATATTGATTCTAAAATAAATAAAGGAACTACAATTGTTATGGAAGTTCCTGTGGAATACACCTAAGAAGTTACTTATGATTCCTACAGATTGTTTCGCTTCATTGCACTACACTCACAATGACATGTACTGGTTAGTAGTATTATTTTGGTTGAAAATTCTGAACTTAATAAATGTTTATTACTCATAGAAATCTTATTTTTGTTAACTTTATACCAAACCGTGACTTACACTCAAAAATATTTTACGCTACTCATTTTTACATTTTGTTTTTCATTTTATGGTTTTGGCCAATCAAAAACTACCGATTCTGTTTTTGATAAAGTTGAACAATATATTAAAGAAGATAATAAAGAAGAAGCATTGAAACTAGCTATTGCACAACTTGAAAGTGTTACTAAAAATAAAACCATTCCGTTACAAATTAAATGGAATAGTAAAATTGGTCAGCTTTTTAGTAATAACAACAACTACCCTATTGCACTTGCCTACTACAACACTGCATTAGAACTCAGTATAAAGTCTAAAGACTCTTTAGCAATGGCAAATGCTTACTTTGATATTGGATCATTAAACCTAAATGAGTACACCAAAATCACCTATAAAGAACAATCACTTGAAGTAGGTACAGATAAAAGAGACGCGGCATTTAATAATTTCAATTATTTATTGAAAAATTTTAAAAATATTAAAAACGTAGAGAACGTATTTGCAAAAGCTTATGGAAACTTAACAGGCATCTATGGTTATATCTCTAAATATGATGAAGCAGAAAAATCTGCAGAAAAAGCAATTGAATATTATAGCACGTTAAAAGACACTATTTCAATTATTGGCGTAAAAATTAATTTAGGTATCTCACAAATCTATCAAGAGGAGTTTGAAAAAGCAGAGCAAACTTATAAAGACTTTTTGCCTTTATTAAAAGACACTTCTAATATTAACATATTATATTACAAAGGTATAAATTTCGCTAATTTAGCACATATTTATAGAGAACAAAACAG